>Ga0070741_10000188_pt1 | contig 230773 bp, 206 predicted proteins | sample Coa_R1_4_FD_66440 | JGI IMG/M metagenome (GOLD analysis project Ga0070741, IMG submission 66440) | Surface soil microbial communities from Centralia Pennsylvania, which are recovering from an underground coalmine fire - Coalmine... | ecosystem: Environmental > Terrestrial > Soil >...
TGGGCGGTGCGGCCCTGAGAAACGCTCTACAGACCACCTGATCGGCGCCCGGTCCCCAGTCGCCTTGCCACGCCGCGCTCTTTCTCGCGCATCATCAACGAGTTTCGTAACAAACTCAAATCGCGAAAGGTGGGGCAACCCTCGATTAGATGGAACGAGAAAAGGTGGGCCAGCCCCCAGGCTAAGGCGGATGTCCCTACACAATTTCTTACTCATCGAGATCAATTCTTATGGACAGCAGCCGGGGGCCCCACTCCTCGCGCACTTTGCGATGAGTGGGCTTTGCGTTATCAATATTGTGGGTTCCTCAGCTTGTGCCGTCGCCAAGCGCTCCACAATGCACCATAATGGTGTATGATGGTGCCATGGCTAGGAACAAACAAATTCGCCGGAGTGTCACCCTCCCGATCCAAGTAGCGCGGCAAGTGGAGAGCATGGCCAAGCGGCGGCGGCTCAGCGATAACCGCGTCCTGCTCGAACTGATTGAAGAGGGAATCGAAGCCCGCAAGCAGAAAGAGCAGGCATTCTTTGAATTGGCGGAGCGTTTTCGCGCGGCCAAGGATCCGGAAGAGGTCAAGCAGCTCGGGGAACAGATGGGACAATTTGTTTTCGGGGAATAGATGCCTCAAATCGAGATCTGGGCACGATTCCCGTCGGCTCTTCGCGAACACCTCATCGATCGTATGAGGGAGCGCAGCGTCTCTATTCAAGACCTCGATCAGCTTCGAATCTGGGTAGAATCGCGGCCTGAAGTTCCGGAGGGACCTTGGTACAAAGATTTCGGAACTTTCAAGCTTTGCGGCGAAGGGAAATATCCCAAGACTTTTTTGCAGGCGGGACAGGTGGCGACAGGGAAGAAATTGTAGCCGCAAAGGCCCCACTTCTCGCAAAAAACGCGAGAAATGGGGCACCCCCACACGTCTAACACTTCTTAGTCTTCCAGATCAATTCTGATGGACAGCAGTTGGGTGCCGAAGAGGCGGACTGCGGAGGAGTTGCTTTTGCTGCCGGGCAGCTGGGTTGCCAGCCAGCGCTGGCGCTCGCGGGGATCGTCTTCACGAAGCACATGGGCTGTGCCGGTGTGCCAGCGCGAGCCCAGTCCGTCGCGGACTCTCACGCGCACGCGCGGATTCGCTTGGAGGTTGCGAACGTAGGCGGCGTTTTCTCCGTGCTCGGCGACGATCCAGAACTCGCGGCCGACTCGTCCGTTGCCGACCGGAGTGCGGCGCGGCTTGCCCGTCTTGCGGCCGGTGGTTTCGAGGAGCGCGTATCCCGGAGGGAATGCGCCGATCATAAACAGGAATTTGATGGGCGGGTTGAGCAAGTACTTCTGGAGGACATGGACGATGCGGTGCTTCATGGGTTAGGTCGCGGAGCGGGTTTTTGCGTATCGGCAAACCTCGCAGTCCGTTCCATCGTGGCAATCAGCCAGTCTGCTTTTCCAGTTCCATCGCTTTGCGATAGTAGACCAGAGCTAAGTCCGCCGCCCGGATTTCCGACTCTATGCGGTTGCGCTCCTCGATCGTCCTTGTGCCTTCCATGAGTTGGTTGCTTAGGAATTTCAGTCGCTGCTCCAGGTGTGAGATGTGCTCTCGTAAGGGACGATCCATGAGGTTTGCTCCTAGGCCAGCTCCTGAGTAGAAGCGGCTGCAAAGTTTGCAACCGGAAACATTGCTCGAACCACGGTGCCGCTAGCGTCGGACTGGATGTCGAGTGTACCTCTCAGTTGTAATACACGCTCACGCATGCCTCTTAGCCCAACCCCCATTGGCCCAGAGCCCAGGAGCTGAGCTTGCTTTTCCGGCGGGACGCCTTTCCCCTCATCCTGGATTTCAAGCAACACCGCGCCTTGAGACCGGTTCAGTCGGACCACTGCTTTTGAGCTCCCAGAATGGCGATGTACGTTGGTCAGGGATTCCTGCACGACCCGGAAAACTGCAATCTCAAGGTCAGAGTTCAAGCGCCCGAAATCTGATCCAAGCTCCAGGGTAGTAGCAATCCCACTCCGCTTTGCGAATCCATCAATGTACCACTGGAGCGCCGAGGAGAGACCCACTTCGTCCAACAGGGGCGGATGCAGCAGGTGGGAAATGGTGCGGATTTCCTTGTTCAGGTCGTGTAGAAGCGCCTGGGTCTCCGGCAACAGCTGTTCACGTTCGCCCCCGCCATCGAGGACCATGAGTTGGTCGATGTTCATCATCAGGGCGGCAATCAGCTGCCCGGCACTGTCGTGTAGTTCTCTTGCAATACGGCGGCGCTCCTCGTCCTGCATCTGCAGCAGCCTTGCGCTGAGTTCACGTGCCGCAGTTTCTACCGCTTTTCGCTGAGTTATGTCCCTTATGGCGCTGGTGAAGACTAATCCTTGCTCGGTTTGGAGCGGGCTAAGACTGATCTCAATAGGAAATTCCCGACCATCTTTGTGCAAACCGTATAGCTCCAACCCCTCTCCCATAGCTCGGAAACGTGGCTGGGAAGCAAACTCGCTTCTATGGCTAAGGTGCTTGTGGCGGAACCGAGCAGGCATCAGCATTTCGATTTCACGTCCCAGCAATTCATCCCGGCTATATCCGAAAATCTTTTCGGTTTGCGAAGTGACAATAAGGATTTTGCCGTTTTGGTCGGTGACAATCATCGCATCAGGAGCGGACTCCAGCAAATTTCTGAACTTTGCCTCTGCACGTTTGAGTTCGGCCGTGCGCTCTTCAACTCGCAATTCCAACTCGTCCCGTGCCTTTGCTACCGCGTCCTCGGCCCGTTTGCGCTCCGTAATGTCAATGGATTTGCCGGCAAGCAGCGCCCTGCCATCGCCGTCCACTACCGGGAACTTGACTGTAAGCCAGATATGCTCACCATCGGCCTCCATGGTGTTCTCGATAAACTCGTGGGCTTTTTTTTCCTTCATCACCACCAGATCATGCTCCCGGTACTGTTGGGCAAGGGGTTGAGGGAACAGTTCAAAATCGGTTTTCCCAACGAAATTCCGGGAGAAACGAGTCTTATTGGTGACATTCGTCCAGACGTACCTCCCGTCCTCGTCTTTCAAATAGGCGGTCGCGGGACTGTTATCCATGAAGGTTTCGAACAGCTTTCTGGCACGGTGGGCCCGCTGCTCCGCCGCCAGTTTGTGGACGAGTGTCCGGCGGTAGGTTTCTCCCAAGACGCTTAACAAGCTGCCGAACAAAGCAAAACCGACCAAACCGTAGACATCGCCGCGATCTGCGATTCGCCAGCTTGCGGCAGGAGGAAGAAGCCAATACCAAACACCCATCGTTTCGACTGTTACTGTCAGCAGGGATTGCCAGAAGCCGCAATACCAAGCTGAAAAAACAATCGCCAGCCATGCGACGTGGTATGGGTTGTGAACTCCGAGAAAAGGAGCCAACGCTTTGCGAAGCAGCAGGGCGGCGATGGCGGTGAGAACTGCGAGAGCATACCTTAAGGCATTCTGACCGGGATCGCTGGACAGCGCAGGCTCGAACACCTGCTGCCATCGTTTTTCTATTGGAGACTTGGAATTCGAATCACCCACGCCAGCCCTGCCCCCAGACCACAATTGTTCAAGGATAAGAAAGGAACCCAAGAAAAAAATGAAGGTGCAAGCATAAACTAACACGATTTGTACAACTCTTTCCACAGCAAAAGGAAAAGGCAACAGTGACGGGTAGTAGCGAGATTCGGTTGCCAGATAACGAGGATCTCCCAACTAGAGACTTTATTCCCTATTTCACTTTAGCTACCTTGATTGTATCGTGCGCGGTACATACCTCCTCCATAGAGGAAACAAAGCCATGCCGCCCGACGATAAGGTCCGCTCGTGGCAGGAAATCGCGGAAGAAGCGTACCGCGAAAAAGATCCAAACAAACTACTTCAACTCACCCGAGAATTGACGGAAGCACTTGAGCGCCGCGACAAAAGCATGGGACGCAAGCCTGACGCCCAACGAGAGACAGCGTAAGCTCAAACTGCACCACTACCCTGTGTCGCCAAAAAGACCCTGGACACGCGGCAAAGTCGCCAAAGACAGGACGCTAAACAGAAGCTCCCAAGAAGAAAAGCCCCACCCTTGCGAGTGGGGCTTGCGAATGGCCAAGAGCCAAGAGCTAACGGCTCGTCCTAGTACATGTCGCCCATGCCGCCGTGTCCGCCGGGGCCGCCAACCGGAGCTTTCTTCTCTTCGGGGATTTCCGAGACGAGAGCTTCGGTGGTGAGCATCAGCGCGGCGATCGAGCCGGCGTTGGTCAGTGCGGTGCGCACCACCTTGGTCGGATCAAGCACGCCCGCCTTGACCAGGTCTTCGTACTGGCCGGTCAGGGCGTTGTAGCCGAAGTTGGCATCCTTCGAGTCGGCAACTTTGCCGAGCACGATGGCGCCTTCTTCTCCGGCATTTTCGGCGATCTGGCGGAGCGGCTCTTGCAGAGCGCGCTTCACGATGGTGATGCCGATCTGCTCGTCACCTTCGACCTTGAGCTTGTCGAGTGCGACGACGCAGCGCGCCAGGGCAACGCCGCCGCCGGGGACGATGCCTTCTTCCACGGCCGCGCGGGTTGCGTGCATCGCGTCTTCGACGCGGGCTTTCTTTTCCTTCATTTCAGTTTCGGTCGCGGCGCCGACTTTGATTACGGCTACGCCACCGACCAGCTTCGCCAACCGCTCCTGCAGCTTCTCGCGGTCGTAGTCGCTGGTGGTCTTGTCGATCTGGCTGCGGATTTCCTTTACCCGGCCTTCGATCTCGCTGTGCTTGCCCTTGCCTTCGACCACCGTCGTGTTGTCCTTGTCGATGGTGATCTTCTTGGCCTGGCCGAGGTCGCTCATCTGCACGTTCTCGAGCTTAATGCCGAGATCTTCGGTGATGGCCTTGCCGCCGGTCAGGATTGCGATGTCCTGCAGCATGGCTTTGCGGCGATCGCCGAAACCGGGAGCCTTCACTGCGCAAACCTGCAGCGTGCCGCGCAGCTTGTTGACGACGAGGGTGGCGAGTGCTTCGCCTTCCACGTCCTCAGCGATGATCAGCAGCGGCTTGCTGGACTTTGCGATCTGCTCGAGCAAGGGAAGCAGGTCCTTCATGGAGCTGACCTTCTTCTCGTGGATCAGGATGTAGGCGTTCTCGAGCACGGCTTCCATGCGCTCGGGATCGGTCACGAAATAAGGAGAGAGATAGCCGCGGTCAAACTGCATGCCTTCGACGACTTCGAGCTGGGTCTCGAGGGTCTTGGCTTCTTCGACGGTGATGACGCCATCCTTGCCGACCTTCTTCATGGCTTCGGCAATGATGTGTCCGATGGTTTCATCGTTGTTGGCCGAGATGGTGCCGACCTGGGCAATCATGTCGCCGGTGACGGGCTTGGAATATTTATCCAGTTCGCCCTTGATGCGGTTGCCTTCCTTGTCGAGGCTGCCGCAGATGGCGGTGACGGCCTTCTCGATGCCGCGCTTGAGGGCCATCGGGTTGGCGCCCGCCGCGACGGTCTTGACGCCCTCGCGATAGATTGCCTGGGCCAGAACGGTGGCGGTGGTGGTGCCGTCGCCGGCGACGTCGGAGGTCTTGGAGGCGACTTCGCGAACCATCTGGGCGCCCATGTTCTCGAGGCCGTCCTTCAGGTCGATTTCTTTTGCTACGGTCACGCCGTCCTTGGTAATGGTCGGGGAACCGAACTTCTTTTCGATAACCACGTTGCGGCCCTTGGGGCCGAGAGTCACCTTCACGGCATCGGCCAGAAGGTTTACGCCGCGCAGGATCGCCTGACGCGACTCCTCGCCATGTACGATTTGCTTCGCCATTGCTTTTGTCTCCTGATTCTTAGAAATGAAATTGTGCAGGGCTGGCCTGCGAAATTTTGCTGTTACTCACCAATCCTTTGTCGAGCTTTCGCCCTCCTCAGGACGACATCTGAAAGTTACCGTTTAGAACCGACGGCTTCTTTCTTTGCAGCGCCGCTCAGGACGCCGAGGACCTCTTCTTCCTTCATGATGAGGAAATCTTCGCCATCAATTTTGATCTCGGTGCCGGCATACTTGCCGAACAGGACGCGGTCGCCTTCCTTTACGTCGAGAGGGAACACCTTGCCGTCCTCGTTGATCTTGCCTTTGCCTACGGAGACGACTTCGCCTTCCTGTGGTTTGTCCTTGGCGCTGTCGGGGATGATGATTCCGCCGCGGGTCGTGGTCGCTTCTTCTACCCGCCGAACCAGGATGCGGTCGTGCAGTGGGGTGAATTTCGTAGCCATTGCTCGGAAACTCCTTTCGCTTCAATAATGAATTTGGGTTGAATAGCCGGAGCGATCTATGACCAACATGGAACTTGCTAGCACTCGGCTGTAACGAGTGCTAATTCTAAAGGGTGAGCGGAGGTTTGTCAAGGTCTTGGTTAAGGATACAAGCTATTGATTTAACGACACTTGAACGTCTCATGGAGGTTCACATAGAGGAGGAGTGACAACTTGCGTTGCGCTGCATAGAATTGTGGAAATATGAAACGGCTCGCACTTCTGATCCTATTACTCGCCGCCTCTACGACGCTCCAAGCCGGAGAAGATAAGCACGCTTCGCTGCGCTTCCTGGTGGTGAAGGACTACAACGGCAAACCGGTGCGGAACGCTGCGGTAGTCATGCATCCTGTGGAGGCGAACGGGAAACAGTCGCGGGGTGGCCTGGAGTTGAAGACCGACTCGGAGGGGAAGGCGAACTTCGATGGGGCGCCTTACGGCAAGCTGCGGGTGCAGGTACTGGCGCCGGGATTTCAGACTTACGGCGACGATTTCGATATTGACAAATCGGAAATGGAAATCACGGTCCGGTTGAAACGGCCGCAGGGACAGTACTCGATCTACGATGATCACCCGGAGCAAAAGAAAGAAGAGCCTAAGAAGTAATGCTGAATCCAGAAACAAGAATGCAGAACTGAAACGAATATGGACTACTTGCTGAAAACTGAGCCCTCCACGTATTCATTCGCGGACCTGCAGCGCGAAAAGACGACCATCTGGGATGGGGTGACGAATCCGGTTGCGCTGAAGAACATGCGTGCGATGAAGCCGGGGGACCGCCTCGTGATTTATCACACCGGGGATGAAAAGAGCGCCGTGGGTACGGCGAGTGTTGTGTCGGTGGATGCATCGGACGCGAGGAATCCTCAAGTGAAGATCAAGGTTGGGAAGGCAACAGCAAAGCCGGTGACGCTGGCGGAGATGAAGACGAACAAGTCGTTTGCCGAGTCACCCCTGGTCCGGCAGGGAAGATTGAGCGTGGTGCCGTTGAATGCTGCGCAGTGGAAGCTCTTGACAGGAGAATAGGTTCGATTCTTTCACCGTAATTCGATTCACGGATACGAAGTCTGACCACGGCAAACCGTCGAGGCAAAAATTGGCCAGCAGGATGGACCCTGCTGGCCTTTGTATTTCCAGTTAACCTTGCGTAGGGTGCAGCACGCGGAACGTGCTTCCGCCGTTGGACCAGACGAGCACGAGGGCGTCTTGTCCAGGCTGGATCTCACCCAGCGCCTTAGAGACATCGGAAGCGGATTTCACCGGCTTGCGATTGACGCCCACGATCACGTCCCCGCGCTGAATGCCGGCGTTGTCCGCCGGGCTTCCGGGCTGAACATTGGCAACCACGGCGCCGCTGACATCACTGGGGGCCTGCAGTTGCTGGCGAGTGGAGGGAGTGAGGTCCGCGAGACCCAGTCCCCAGCGCGGCTTGCCGCGCTCGGTGCTGGCGGACTCGGTGCTGCCGTCGCGGCTGCCCATGGCCTCGAGGGTCACCGGAACCGTCATGTTCTTGCCGTCGCGCATGACGCCCAGCTTGATCGTAGTGCCGGGTTGCTTCTGTCCGACTTCGACCTGCAAGGAACCGGCGTCGTTCACAGGCTGGCCGTTGATCTCGGTGATGACGTCTCCGGTCTTCAGTCCGGCTTTTTCTCCCGGCGAACCGGGTTCGACCTGGCTGACGAGGGCCCCGTTGGCGTCCTTAAGATCGAAGAACTTGGCGTTTTCCGGAGTCACATCCACGATGCCTACGCCCATGTAGCCGTGAGAAATCTTGCCGTCGCGGATGAGGGTTTCCACGGTGGGGCGGACGATCTGAGTCGGGATCGCGAAGCCCATACCGGAGAAAGATCCGTTGGCAGAGACCAGGAACGTATTGATACCGACCACCTGGCCGCGCGCGTCAACGAGCGGTCCGCCCGAGTTGCCGGGATTGATGGCGGCATCGGTCTGAATGAATTCGCCCGGCTTGCGGCGATCGGTAGCGGAAGGATTCGGACGGTTCAGCGCGCTCACGATACCGCGAGTCACGGTGAAGCGAAACCCGAATGGGTTTCCGAAGGCGAGGACGGTCTGGCCGGGATGCAGCTTGGTCGAATCGCCCCAGGGAACGCTGGGCAGGTTGGTGGCGTCTACTTTGATCACGGCGAGGTCGGTGAGAGGATCGGTACCGATGAGTTTCGCGTTGAGGATGCGGCGGTCGCTCATGGTGACGCGCACATCCACCGCTCCGTCTACCACGTGATTATTGGTGACGATATAGCCGTCTGGAGAGATGATCACGCCGCTGCCCAGTCCGTGTTCGATGCGGGGCTGCGGAGAGGGCACCTGGGGCCCGAAGAAGCGGCCGAAGGGGCCGAACTGCTGCATGTCGGGCGAGTCGTCGCCGTCGTCCATCTGAACCTGCGCCTTGGTTTTGGAGGTTACGGTGACGTTGACGATGGCAGGGGTCACGCGCGCTGCTAATTTTTCCATGGCTTGGTCGAGCGAGAGCAAAGGTGCGATGCTGTCGTCATCGAGCGGCGCCGCAGCCGGCGCCGCGCTTGCTGCGCGCGCGGGTTTGGCGAATTCATAGGTGCCGATTGACACTGCCATTGCCAGAGCAACGACCGGAACAATCAGGCGCCGGGGCATGGTGTACTGGAAGAAATTCCTTACTGTCTGCATTGTGCTTCGTTCTCCTTGTTACTACTAAACATTTAGTTGGTAACTTCAAAAAAATCTCTAAATTGACTTCGGCAACACTCCGTCCTGGTTGGCGGGCGCGGTACGCGGATTCACGCTGACGCGCCATACGGTGACGCTCAAAAGAGCCCTGCCCATTCCGTCATATTGCGCCGTGCGTACGACGAGGAACATCTCCGCAGGCGGTTGCTGCGCCTTTGCCATTACAACTTCGGGCGCTGGATGCACCGGAGGCTTCACAACTGCCAGCTTCTTGTTGCGCTCAGGGCGATGAGTCGCGACCGGAGGACGGAAACGCGCGGGAACAACGGGCGCTTCGATCGTCGGTTTTGAAATTGCTGCCGGAACTCGCGGTGCAACCGCCACACCTTGCAGATTGCCGGCAGGCTGCTGGAACGCAATGAGCCGCGGTGCGTGTGGGAGTATGGCGACGAACCCGACTGCAAGCGCGCCAAAGGCGCCGAGGACTGGCGTCCAAGCACGATTGCGGCGACCAGTGCGGTTCAGGATTTCAGTTACGCGGAGAGAGGTTTCGCAGAAGCGGCTCACTGCAGCCTGAGCGAGAGCCAGGCCGCGTTGCAGGAAGCTGCGTTCGGCGAGCGATATCAGGCAGGCGGCATATCGCTGCGGATCTCCTGTCGCGGAAAGCACGACGTCGTCGCAAGCCATCTCCCGTTCCAGGCACAACCGCTTGTCGAGCCACCAGACCGCGGGATGAAAGAAGAAGGCGGCCTTGATGATTTTTTGCGCGAGATTAGTCCAGCTGTCGGCACGCTGAATGTGGGCCAGTTCGTGAAGCAGGATGGCGCGCAGTTGTTCTGCAGGGAGCTCCTGGACCGTCCAATGCGGCAGCAGAATCATGGGACGAAAGAATCCGATTGCGGCAGGTACAGCTTGTTTCTCGGAAACATGAAGTCGAACGCGCGCAGATTCGATGCTTGCGAACGTTTCGCGCAAAACGGGATCACAATCGCGCGAGGTGAGCGGTCGGCTTCCGACGCGCAAGCGGCGCAGGTTCCAGAGGCCAACCAGAATCCGGACCAGGGCAAAGCAGAACCAGAGCGCCCAGGCGGAGAAAATCACGGTTGCCCACGAGGAGGGGATCATGAACTCCGCGGGTTTGCCCGGCGCAAGGCGAACCGGCGCCTGATGCAGCAGGGGCAAGGCCGCAACGCCCAGGAGGGTTGCAAACCAAACCGCGAATCGAGCGCGAGAATTCTGCGGGCCGCAGGCACGTAAGAAAGCCCACGCCAACAGAGCTGCCAGCAATCCCATAGGAAGGGAATTGAGGACTCGTTCAGCGAACAGGGGAGCCAGACTGATCACTTGGACGCTCCCGACTTGTCGTTCTGCTGCAGCATTTGGCGCAAGCGAGCCAACTCCTGGGCGTCAATTCCGCGGTCCTCCAGAATGTTCAACACCAGTTGGTCGTGGGAGTTCTTAAAGAAGCGACTGACGAGATGACGAATCTCAGAACGCGATGCCTGCTCGCGCGCAATCAATGGCGCGTAGACGTGCGCTCGTCCATCCTTGATGTGTTTGACGTAGCCCTTCTTTTCCAGGATTCGTACCGTGGTCAATACCGAGTTGTAGGCAAGCTGGGGCTTGGCTGGCAATGAGTCCAACACGGTTTGGACGGTCGCCGAGCCCTTCTGCCAGAGCACTTCCATAATTCTCAGCTCGGCTTCGGTCAGGGTTGCGGATTGCCTTGGGGGCACGAATCAATCTCCTCGAATGGTTAGACGCGAACGCTCTGAAATAGTAACTAATCATTTAGTTGCGGTCGGGCCGGAAAATGGTTGTGTTTGAGAATGCAATGTGGAGAGGAAATCCGACCCCAGGTCATAGCAGGGGAATGCGGGGAAAAGGTAGCCTGCGAGCCTACCGGCGGGTTGCGCGTCCAGGAGCCTTCTTCGCAGACCTTGCGTTCTTCTCCACTCTAACCTTCCAGGCCGTGCGCAGGGCGCCGGCGAGCACGTCTTCACTGGCGTTGGCGAGATGGATGTGGGTCATGCCCATCTTTCCCCAGCCACCGCGAATCGGCAGGAATACTCCTGGTAGTTCGCGGACGAACTCTGCCTGCTGTTCGGGCGTGAGCATCAGGTTCCCGTATCCCTGGTCCTGTGAAGCGAGCGTGGCGAAGATCCTGCCTCCAACCCGGAAGTCGGGGGAGCCCATGTGCGCACATTCCTCAGCTCCTTCGAGGCTGAGTGCGATGCGACGAAAATCTGCGGCATTCATGGGATCTGTACTGGTTGAGCGGTATAGTACGACTGTTTTAGCAAAGACGCGACAGGGGATTTTTCGTTGGTCAGCGGCCGCGAGGGCCTTCACGCCGGCTCAGGAGTTCGTTGATGCGGGCCACGAGAGCCATCAGCTTTTCGGGATCCTTTTCCTTCTCTGCCAAGGCACACAGCTCTTGCCAACTTGCGGCGCTGTTCACAACGGAAGGTGTAGCAACGCTGCATCTACATTCCCGCAAATACGCGCCGAGCTCGGAGATCAGGAAACGTAAGGTGGGCAGCTCGTTTGCCCGGGCTGCGTTCACATACTGTTCGCGCCATTGACTCAGGTTGAGGGTCATTGGCCGGAATTCCCATTGCCCAGGCCGAACTTATGTTCCAGCAGGTTGAGCAGCCCGGCGGGATCGTTCGCGGGGAGCACTTCGTTGGCACACTTGCTGGCGCGCGCTTCCTCGCTGTCGTTCTTGCAGAGCGCGATGAATTCATACTTGCCGTGATTCGCTTTCGTGTGGGAGATGAAGTCTTCGCAGGGCACGTCGGTGACACCCATATCGAAAACGATCGCATCCACCGCCGGGAAGCGATCGAGAGTCGCTTTCCCTTCCTCACCGTTGTAGGCGGTGAGCACGTTATGCTTGGCAGTTTCGATGAGCAGTTTGCGAGTGGACAAGCCTTCTTCCGGCTCGGCTTCGACGATAAGAAAGGTTAAGCGATGGGACAAAGCAACCTCGAGCTACATCGGTGATGTTCTTTCCGTTCCGGACCCAGGAGCAGCAAGTAGAGATGCTCAGCGGGGATGCCGGGTTTGACTTGCAGCCCTTGAATTCGGGAGTTGCTGGCGATGAGAGAAGAAAAGGCGGCGGTTGCGCACGCCGCCTCTCAGATGTGTTTACAGCGGGCGCACATTCTCGGCTTGCAGTCCCTTGGGCCCTTTGGTCACTTCGAATTCGACGGGCTGGCCTTCCTGAAGGCTTTTGAATCCCCCCGCCTGAATGGCTGAGAAGTGAACGAAAATGTCTCCGCCGCTTTGACGGCTGATAAAGCCGTAGCCTTTGGCATCATTGAACCACTTGACCGTACCTTGTTCCATACTTAGTTGGTGTTCCTTTCGAAATTTACGCTGGAGGGAGTCGGAGGGACAGCAAACTGCCTTGGTGAAGGGAGAACTGCTCGCGACCGATTCGGTCTAACGTAAACCAAAATCGTACGCCAAAAGCCCGCAGGTTCGCAATGCCAGGCTTCGGGCTGACTAGCCTTTGTAGATGGCACGCGATGCGCCGTGGTCGCTAGCCAGCAGAGTTGTGTGGGGACGGAGCGGTGTCGGTCCGCTGGATGACGTTGCGGCGGATTCCAGTCCTGGCACGAGTCCTGGAAACGAAATCCGCCGTAGGTGTTAAACGAATACTTCGCCGGGCAGCCTGGTCAGGGTTCTGCTTGGCAAGGTGTTTTTGATGATGCGCTGCGGAGGTTCCGGGCTGGAGGCGTCGAACGTCATACGCTCGATGCGAAGTTTCAATGCGCGTTCAATCGCGCGCAATTCCAGAACTTCAGCGCCTGCCACCAAGGTGGAAGCGAGACCTTGCAATCCAGCACGACCCGTGCGGCCGACGCGGTGGATGAAATCCTCCGCAATGGCGGGCAGGTCATAGTTGATGACGTGCGCGACATCGTCTACATGCAATCCGCGCGAGGCCACATCGGTCGCCACCAGGACTTTGTAACGTCCTTCCTGGAAACCGTTGAGGGCCGCATTGCGCTGTGATTGCGAGCGATCGCCGTGAATCATGGCGGCGGAGAATCCGTCGCGCATCAGTTCCTTGGCAAGGCGTTCGGTGCCACGCTTGGTGCGTGCGAAGATCAAGGTTTGACCTTGTTCCGCGTACAGCAAGCGGCGCAGCGCTTCGAATTTCTCCATGGGACGAATTTCGTAAGCCTTCAATTGCACACTCTCGGCCGGCTTGAGCACCGACCCGAGCGCGACCCGAACCGGGTTATGCATGTAGTCGTGCACCAACCGGGAAACCGACTGCTCCAACGTCGCTGAGAAGCAAAGCGTCTGGCGATCGGTGGGCAAGGTCGAAACGATGCGCCGGATGGCCGGCAGGAATCCCATGTCGAGCATGCGGTCAGCCTCGTCAAGGACGAGGATCTTCACGTTTTTCAGATTTGCCAGCCGGCGCCTGGTCAGGTCTTCCAGCCGACCCGGAGTCGCAATTACCAGGCCCGCGCCTTTTCTTAAGGCATCGATCTGAGTCTTTTCGGAAAGGCCTCCGACAACCAGGGCTGCTTTGCGCAGGCTCTTGCCGCGCAGTTTTTCGTACTCCTCGTTGACCTGGATGGCCAACTCACGAGTAGGAAGCAGGACCAGCGCATGAACCTCGTGCGAGGCTTCCCGGCGCAGCATCTCGATCAGCGGAATCAGAAACGCCAAGGTTTTACCGGTTCCGGTCTGGGCAGTTGCAAGTACATCTTTGCCCTCGAGGGCCGAGGGGATGGCCTGCGCCTGAATGGGCGTAGGGATAGTGAATTGGTTGGCTGCCAGCTCCCGCTGTAAAGAGGCGGAGAGAGGCAGTTCTGTAAATGTGGTCATTATTGGTGTTGTTCTTTCTTAGAGGGGACTGTCGTAAATTTCTCAGACACACGTCGTGAGTTCGCAGGCCGCTCAAGTCAAATTGGCGCTGAACTAATACGGCGGGCAGGAAAGGCGGAAAAACTAATCAGATCCAAAGGTGAGAAAGTTGGATCGCCGCGTCACAAGCAAACCGTGGCAATAGCGTCAAAAACAGTATAGCAGAGTCGGTGGGAACTGTCGGTTACGGGAGTCACCCTGGTAAACAAGCAGGCGAAAGCACATTCCGGCGCCTTCGCCCTCGCACGGGAGAACTGTGGGATCGGCGATATGAGGTGGAACAAACCTTACTGGAGCGAGCTGGCGACTGTAGAAAAGGCGTTGTTGGCGTTGGTCCCGATCAGCCGAATGGTGCCCACCACCAGGACAAGGATCACAGCGAGCATGACCGCATATTCCGCAATATCCTGACCTTGCTCCTCACACCAGAGCCTACGAAGAACATCGAACATACCGCCTCCAAACGGGGAATTTGGATAGAACGGAATTCATCATGACCGTAGACTGCGCGCTTGTCAAATACTGCGTGCAGGAATCTTAAAGGCTTTGATGCGTAGTAGTTTGCCGCCGGATAGAATGACTGGGAATGGAGTTTGTACTCGAATTCGAAAATCTCACCAAGCAGTACCGCAGCTTCGCCAGCCGTCGGCGGATCGTGGCGCTTGACAGTTTCTCTTTGCGGGTCGAGCCGGGTGAAATTTTCGGATTCCTTGGACCCAACGGCGCTGGCAAGAGTACAGCGATTCATTTGGCGATGGGGTTTATGCGTCCGAGCAGCGGGACTGGGAGAATGCTGGGCGCGCGCTTCGGCGATTCCCACGCCCGGAAGAAAGTGGGATTCCTGGCCGAGAACGTCGCTCTCTATCATCGCAAAGCGGAACGGCTGATCCGGTTCTATGGCGCCTTGAATGGAATGGGAGGCCGTGGGCTCGCGCAACGTTCACGGGAAGTATTGCAACTGGTTGGACTGCAGGACCATTCGACGCGGAACGTCGGAAAATTCTCGCGCGGAATGTTGCAGCGCGCCGGATTGGCGCAGGCGCTGGTGAACGATCCAGAGTTGCTGATCCTGGATGAGCCTACTTCGGCGCTCGATCCTCTGGCTCGGGTCATGGTGCGAGAGCTCTTACTGACGGCGCGAAACCAGGGAAAAACGATTTTTCTGAGCTCGCATTTGCTCTCGGAAGTAGAACTGGTGTGCGACCGGGTTGCGGTATTGCACCGCGGTAGATTGGTCCACGTGGGACGCACCGCAGACCTTCTTGTGTCGGACGAGCATTCCGAGATCGTGGCGCGTGGCATCAGCGCAGCAGCTTTCGACAACGCCAGCGCACACGATGGGGTGGTGCGGCTTTCGGTGCCCAGCAAGCGCCAACGCGAGATGTTGGAGCGCATCTGGAGTTGTGGGGGAGAGGTCATCAGCGTGAATCCTGCGCGGCGTTCTCTGGAAGACATATTCCTGGAAGTCACTTCGGATGCGGCGACCTCGGAGAAAACGCAATGAAGGGCGTCCTGCTGATTGCAATAAACTTCGTTCGCGAGCAGCGCTGGCCGATCCTCGTGCTACTGATGTGGGTTCTGCTGTTGGCATTTCTGGGTTTGGTCAGCAACCTTCCGCGTGAACGGGAAGATTTGCTGTTCATCTTCAAGCAGGTGGCAGTGTACGTGGTGGCATTCAGTGTTTTCTTTGGTGGGTCGGCGATCTACAACGAGCGCAAGACAAGGCGCATTCTCGCGGTGCTTTCAAAATCTATCGGGCGCCAGCAATATTTGTCCGGCCTGGTGCTGGGAGTCACTATTGCTTCGGCAATTTATTGCTTTGCGCTCGGATTGACGGGAAGCTGGACGCTGGGCTTTGCCGGCTTTCCGATGTCGCAAGTGTGGTACCTGATGCTGAGCCTGGTGGCGGCCTGCATGTTGGCCGGAACCATCGCCCTGATGTTCTCTACGTTCCTCAATCCCTTTTTCGCGGCGGGTGCCACAGCGGCAGTTTTAGGAATCCCCGCAGTCATGGCGCACACCACCGCGTCTACGTGGGCTTATGCCGTCCCGGTCTATACGCTGACGATGCAGGTGATGAAGGCGAGCTTTCAGTCCCCGGGCCGCGCGAATTGGCTGGCCATCGGACTGGCAGTGGCCGAAACTGTTTGCTTCTGGATTCTCTCTGCCCGAATTTTTTCGTATGTTGATATTGCGGTTGCGGTGGAGTGATCAGCGCATAAGTTCGTTGGCGGATTGGGCGGCGTATTCCAGAATGCGCCCGGGAAGCACTCCGAGATAGACCGTCGCGAAGACCGTGATCACAAGCGCCGTTCCCATGGCCAGCGGAATGCGGGAGACGGGCGCGTCTTCGCGGGCGTCGCGCATGTACATCACCACAATCAGGCGCAGGTAGTAGTAGGCCGCCACGGCACTGTTCAGGACGCCGACGATGACCAAGCCCGGCAGGTTCGCCTGCAAAGCCGCGCTGAACACGTAGAACTTGGCGAAGAAACCACCCGTCATCGGGATACCAATGAGCGATAGCAGGAAAATGGTCAGGGTCGCGGCAAGAAGGGGAGAACGTTTTCCCAGTCCAGCGTAGTCTTCGAGGGTGACCAGGCGTTCGCCCGACCCGGCGAAATGACTGATGACCGCAAAAGCGCCGACATTCATGGCAGCGTAAGAGGCGGTATAGAACATGGCCGCGGGAATTCCGTTCGCGGGCAGGGCGGCGAAGGCAACCAGCAGATATCCGGCGTGCGCGATCGAGGAGTAAGCAAGCAAGCGCTTGACGTTGCTTTGCACCAGGGCGCCAATGTTGCCGAGCGTCATGGACAGAGCGGCGACGATCCAGATCAGCCAAAGACGTCCAGGAGCATGGGCCTCGAACAGGATCCGCAACAGCACCGCGAACACAGCCGCCTTCGGAGCCGTGGACATGAAGCCCACCACCGGAGAAGGTGCGCCTTCATAAACGTCGGGTGTCCAGATGTGAAAAGGGGCGGCGGCTACCTTGAATCCAAGCCCGACGAACATGAAGGCGATCCCGGCATAGGCCAGCAGCGGCGCCGGGGATTGACTCAAAGACTGGCCAATCAGGGAAATGCTGGTCGAGCCGGTGGCGCCGAACATCAGCGCGACACCATACAGGAAGAACGCCGTGGCAAACGATCCGAGCAGGAAATACTTGAGCGAGGACTCGCTGCTGATAGCGGCGCGCTGCCGGAACCCGGCCAAAATATAGGTAGAGATGGACGAAATTTCGAGAGCGATGAAGATCAGGACCAGTTCGACCGCGGAGGACATCAGGCACATGCCAACGGCGCCAAACAGGACAAGCCCGTAATATTCGCCGGCATGGATCTTCTGAACCTCCATGTACTCGAACGAGGTCAGAACCACGACTGCTGTAATCGCGGTGATGAGGAAATGAAAGAAGATGCTGAACGAATCAACCTTGACCATGCCCCAGAAGGCGAGTCCAGGGGATTGCGTTTGCAGGAGAGTGGCAGCGAGCGCGGCAAAGGAGCCGACGAGCGCAACCACGCCGAGCAGGCGAGGCGCACGGCGATCGTCGAGCAAGGGATCCAGGAGCATGATCGCCATGCCGAAAACCGAGAGCACAATCTCAGGCAGGATGCGGATGTACTCAACGCCTTGCGGAGTGTTCACTGGCCCACCACCTTGCTGGCGAGTTGCGAGAATGGCGCGAGGGCGGACTGAACTGCCGGCTCAATCGCGTTTAACCACCACAACGGCGCGACTCCCATTACGAGTGCGACGACAGCGGCAGGCCAGAGCGCAAGCTTCTCACGACCGGTAAGATCGGGGATGGCGAGATTCTCATGGTGCGTGACTTTGCCGAAGAACACGCGCTGATACATCCAGAGCAGGTAGCAGGCGCTCCAGATCACGCCGGTTGCGCCCAGAATTCCGTATACCGGATGAGCGCTGAAGGCGCCGCTCAAAACCAGGAACTCGCCGACAAATCCGTTGAGCAATGGCAGGCCCACCGAAGCCAGGGTGATAAACAAAAAGAATGTGGCGTACGCGGGCATGGGGGTCGCGAGGCCGCCGTACTCGGAAATCTCGTAGGTGTGCCGCCGCTCGTAGAGGATTCCCGCGAGCATGAACAGGCCGCCGGTTGAAATGCCGTGCGCCAGCATGATGAACATGGCGCCATCAAGCCCGGCGGAGGTGAAGCTGAAGATGCCCATGACTACGAATCCGAGGTGACTGATCGACGAATACGCGATCAGCTTCTTCATGTTTGGCTGCACCATCGCAACCAGCGCGCCATAAATAATGCCGATCAGAGCCAGGATCGAAATCCATGAAGCGTTGGCCCGCGCTTGTTCGGGGAAGAGTCCGAGATTGAAACGAAGCAAGCCGTAGGTGCCCATTTTCAGCAGAACACCGGCCAGGATCACCGACCCGGCGGTGGGCGCTTCCACGTGGGCATCCGGCAGCCAGGTGTGGAAGGGAAAAAGTGGAACCTTGACCGCAAAGGCAACAAAGAAGCCGAGGAAGAGCCACGGCGCGGCCGCGGCGAAGCCTTCGACCTGGCCGTTATGGATGGCGTTCCGAATGGTGACGAAGTCGAAGGTGCCGGTGCGCGCGTAGAGCCAGAGGATCGCCGCGAGCATGAAGACCGAGGCGATCATGGTGTACAGGAAAAACTTGACCGCGGCATAAACGCGGCGGCCGTGGCCCCAGACGCCGATTAGCAGCGCCATCGGAATCAGGGTGGCTTCCCAGAAGAAGTAGAAGAGGAACAGATCGAGCGAGACGAAGACCCCGATCAGCGCGGTCTCAAGAATCAGAAATAAGATAAAGAATTCCTTGACCCGGTCGTGAATTGACTTCCACGAAATCAGGACGCCGAGCGGGGTCAGGAATGTGGTCAGCACGACCAGCCACATCGAGATGCCGTCCACGCCCATGTGGTAATGGATGTTGGGGGTCGGAATCCATGGCACGTTGAGTTCGAACTGGAAGCCCGCCTGGTTGCGATGAAAGTAAGCGGGCAGGTGCAGTGACAAGACGAATGTCAGCAGTGAAACGAGAAGAGCAAACCCGCGGATCTCACGATCGCGGCGCGGGAACATCACCAGAAACAGCGCGCCCGCCATGGGGATAAAGGTGACCAGTGTGAGGATCGCGGAGTGGATGGTTGGTGTGTTCATCGGGTCCCCATCCAGATCATGTAAGCCAGGACACATGCGGCGCCAAGCGCGACCCAGCTGGCGTAGGAACGAATATTTCCCGACTGCATGCGGCGTACTGCGTCGGAGACGTCGCGGGCGCCATCGGCGGCGTCATTCACTGAATTGTCGATCACGCCCTGATCAATTCCTTTCCACAAAACTTTGCTGGACCCATCGATGAGAGGCTTGATGAAGATCGCGGCATAAATTTCATCGACGTAGTATTTGTTTCTAACCGCCTCATAGAAACTGCCCAGCGAAGTTGCAATGCGATGCGGTAGTTCGGGACGGCGGTAATAGAGCAAGTAGGCAAGCCCGAGACCGAGCAGTCCAGCGAGAACAGAGATACCGGTGAAGGCAAGTTCGGTGCTGTGCCCGGTTTGCGGTTCGGTGCCCTCAGTCTGATTTTCGGGCGGTGCGGTTTCGCCGGGTGCTGTGTGGGCAGCGTTCAAGGCCGGAGCCGTGCTGCGAAACACGGGTCCGAGAAAATGATCGAAGCGATTGCTGCCGCCAAGAGAGCCCGGCACTCCAATCCATCCTCCGACTACGGAAAGAATCGCCAGGATCACCAGCGGCACCAGCATGATTTTGGGACTCTCATGAATGCCGTGACCGTGGCCATGCGGGTCTTGACCGTGGCCAGATTCGGCCTCGCCACGATAAGTGCCAAAGAATGTCATGAACCACAGCCGGAACATGTAGAACGAGGTCAGGAATGCGGTGAAGACGCCGATCACCCAGTAAATCCAGCTTGCCTGGTACGCACGCCAGAGGATTTCGTCTTTGCTGAAGAATCCGGCGAGCGGCGGAATGCCCGCAATCGCAAAGGTAGCGATCGTCATGGTCCAAAAGGTGACGGGGATCTTGGTGCGGAGGCCGCCCATCCTGCGCATGTCCTGCTCACCGCCAACGGAATGAATCACCGAGCCTGCGGCCAGGAACAAAAGCCCTTTGAAGAACGCGTGTGTCATCAGGTGGAAGATTCCGGCGGAAAATGCCGCGACGCCGAGGGCGATGAACATGTAGCCGAGCTGGGAGACAGTCGAGTACGCCAGGACTTTCTTGATGTCCGTCTGAGCGACGCCGATGGTGGCGGCGAACAGCGCGGTCAGAGTCCCGATAATCGCAACCACGGTCAAGGCTTCCGGGGCACGTTCGAAGATCGCATGCGACCGAGCCACCATGTAAACCCCGGCCGTAACCATCGTCGCGGCATGGATCAATGCGGATACCGGAGTCGGGCCTTCCATGGCGTCGGGCAGCCAGACGTACAGAGGAATCTGCGCAGACTTGCCAGCCGCGCCCACCATCAGCAGCAAGCCAATTGCGGTGAGCAGTCCAGCGCCAGCCGTCTCGGGCGAAAGGGCGGACACCTTTTGAAACAGGTCAGAGAAAGTCAGAGTGCCGAAGTGCTGGATGAGCAGGAACAGGGCAATTAGAAATCCGAAGTCGCCGACGCGATTGGTGATGAACGCTTTCTTTCCCGCAGACGCAGCCGAATCTTTGATGAACCAGAAGCCGATCAGCAGGTACGAAGCGAGTCCCACGCCCTCCCAGCCGATGAACATCAGCAGGTAGTTGTTGGCCAGCACGAGCGTCAACATGAAAAACATGAACAGGTTCAGGTAGCTGAAGAAACGATAGAAACCGCCTTCTTCCCACATGTAGCCCACGGAATAAATATGAATGAGAAACCCGACGCCCGTCACCACTAGCAGCATGACCAGGGAAAGCTGATCGAGGTAGAAGCCGAAGTCTACCTGGAACTGTCCGGCGCGAATCCAAGGCGCGACCGTTTCGATATGGGGCAGAGACAGGGAAGAGAACTGCGAGGCCACGTAAAGAGCCATGGCAAACGCCGCGCCGGAAAATGTCAGGGCGACGGCAGAGACGGCCTGGCGCGATAAGCGCTTGCCAAGAAAGCCATTGATCGCGGCGCCGATGAGCGGCAGGATCGGGATCAGCCAGAGATAGAGGTTCGACGTCATAATTTCAGCAGGTTGACCCGATCCACGTTTAGAGTCTCACGGTTGCGATATACGGCGATGATGATAGCCAAGCCTACAGCCGCTTCGGCCGCGGCTACGACCATCACAAAGAAGACAAATACCTGGCCGCTGAGCGCCTTCCAATTCGCAGCGAAAGCGACGAAGGAAAGATTCACGCCATTCAGCATCAACTCGATCGACATGAAGATGGTGATGATATTGCGCTTGATGATGAAGCCGGTGACCCCGCAGGCGAACAGGATCCCGCTCAGCACCAGGTAATAGGACAGGGGTACCATCAGCCCTCCTTCTTTCCGGGTTGGGCCTGGTCGGGGCGGCTCGCCAGCACAACCGCGCCCATGATGGCGATAAGCACCAGCACCGAGGTGACTTCGAAGGGTAAGAGGAATTCGTGAAATAGAAGCTGGGCGATCTTCTGAGGGTCTCCCCAAAGAGCGCCAGCCGCAACGGAGCCAGTGCCGGAGCGTTGGACCAGCACCCAGGCAAGAAGTCCACTGCCGACGAGCATGGCGGGAATGCCGAAGATGGTGGCGACGCGGCTTCCCAGGGTGCGCTCCTCCACCCCGGCATTGAGCAACATGATGACGAAGACGAACAGCACCATGATGGCGCCGGCATAAACGATGACCTGCACGGCGGCGACGAATTCCGCGCCCAGCAGCAGGTATTCCACCGCCAGCGACACCATCACCGCGATCAGCGAGAGCGCGCTGTTGATGGGATGACGCTGCACCAGCAGGCTCACCGCTCCCGCGATGCAAACGGCCGCGAACACCAGGAATATGATCAGATGAAGCATGAAGTTCTAAGACGTCAAAGCAACGATTAAGCCGGTGATGACTAAATTTGCGATTGCCAAAGGCAACAGGAATTTCCAGCTGAACGCCATCAGCTGGTCATAACGAAAACGCGGCAGCGTGCCGCGCACCCAGATGTAAAGAAACAGAAAAAAGAAGATTCGCAAACCAAACCAGAACAAGGGCAGAATGGCCTGCAACAGAGGGGAGCCAAACAGCGGCCCGTTCCAGCCGCCGAGGAACAGCAAGGACGCAAGGCACGCGACTGTGATCATGTTCGCGTACTCGGCCATGAAGAACATGGCAAATTTCATGGCACTGTACTCGGTATGATACCCGGCAACCAGCTCGGTCTCGGCTTCCGGCAAGTCGAAGGGGATGCGGTTGGTCTCGGCATACGCTGACATGAGATAGATAAAGAAGGCGACGAACTGGCCCTGGAAGATGTTCCAGCGCGGAATGATATGCCAGTACGTCCCGCTCTGCATTTCCACGATGTGCCGCAGGCTGAAACTGCCCGACATGATCAGCACGCCAATCAACGACAGGCCAAGCGACACTTCGTAGCTGATCATCTGCGCGCTGGCACGGAGGCCCCCAAGCAACGAGTATTTGCTGTTGGAGGACCAACCGGCGAGCGCTACGCCATAGACGCCGACCGAGGTTATACCCAGCACGATCAGCAGGCCGATATTCACATCGGCGATTTGCAAATTCGTAGTGAGCCCACCCAGGGTGATTGAGTTACCGACCGGAATCACCGCGATTGAGGTGAGCGCGAAGATGACGGCAATCATCGGTGCCGCGATGTAGAGCGGGCGGTAAACGTGCGGCGGCGTCAGATCTTCCTTGAAAAGAAACTTTATGCCATCGGCAAGCGGTTGCAGCAACCCAAAGGGCCCGACCCGCGTGGGACCCCAGCGGTTCTGGATGTGGCCGACCACCTTGCGCTCCAGCCATACGGTGTAGGCCACCGCTGTCAGCAGCACAAAGATGGCGATCACGATTTTTACCAGCGAAACTAAGACAAACGTTCCAGCGCTCAATTCGTTTTCCTGACGATGTGTGGCTCAGTCAGCTGCGACTTCCGATTCGGGAACCTGACGGTTTTCTATGACTGAATTCAAAGTTTTGGAGTAGCGGCCGAGGGTTCCCGACGTAAACAGGGTGTCGTCGGCGGGCACGATGAGTTCCGGGTCATGCATCGCGCCAGGCCCGCACGCCGACAGCCTTGTGTGTTCATCGTTGCCCGCGAGCAGGTTGATCCGGGACACGTCATAGCCGGGCACCAGGCGCTGAATCTCGTCCAGGATCGCCATGGGATCGAACGGGCTTAACTTTGGTTCCAGGTTATTGGCCTGCAACCACACCGCATGACGATCAGCTTCTCCGGACTGCGCTCCGCGCGACTGGCCCATGTCGGCGCGAACTCCTCGGCCAAAAGGAACGAGGTGTCGGATATCGAAGCCCATCGCGTCGGCGATGCGGACGATCATCTCGAAATCGGACTTGGTCTCGGTCTTGTCCCCAGCTTTTTTCACCTGCTGAAGATCGCCGCAAGTGTTGGTGAAAGTGCCAGCCTTTTCGTAAGCATTCGCGGCAGGAAGCACCACGTCGGCAATGGCCGCCGTTTCAGTGAGGAACATTTCCTGCACCACGACAAAGCTGTCGGAGAAGACGTAAGGATCGATCTCAAACCGCCCGATCGGATTGGCGCCGACCACGTACAGAGCGCGCAGATTCCTCGCCTGCGCCGACTGCACCATGCCGCGAAGATCGAGACCCTGGGCCGTAGGCATCGCGGACCACTCCTCATGAAATTTGCCAGGATCGCCAATGGGGAGGTATCCGGGAAGGAGGTCGGGATACAGGCCCATGTCGGCAGCGCCACGTGAGTTCGCGTAATCGCCGAGGCAGATAAGCTTGGCGCCCTGCAGGGCTGCTGCGAATTTCACCAGGGCGCTGATACCTTGACCGTGGACCTCTGATCCGAAGATGACGACGAGGTTGGGCTCTGCGTGCAGCTTATCGCGCCAGGAGAGCCAGGCGTCGCGATTCATGCCGCCGCTGGCGAGCGACTCGGCTTGGGCATCATCGCCTGCGAGAAAGGCAGCGAGAACATTTTCTCCGCCCGCCGGGATGGCCGCGAAGCTCGTGGCCTGGCGCCGGAGTTTGATCTCCTGCGAGTTCACGATGTGCAACTTCGCCCGGTGGAGCCGCACATTGTTGCGAATCTGGTAGGCCAGCAAAGGATGGCGGTTGGTGGGATCGTTTCCGATCAGCAGCATGGCGGCGGCGTTGTACACGTCGCGCATGGAGGCGGTCAGCCCTGGTTTGCCGGAAAGCGCGGCGGCGAAGGCAGGGAAGTCGGCCGTGCGGTGATGATCGATGTTGTTGGTATCGAGCACGACGCGAGCGAATTTCTGCAGGAGATACGCTTCCTCGTTCGTGATGCGATTCGACCCCACCACTCCGATGGCGGACCCGCCATGCGTATCCACGATTTCGCGGAACGTTCTGCCAATCAACGCAAATGCTTCTTCCCAGGTTGCGGGAGTAAGTCGCCCGTCCCTGCGAATCAGCGGAGTCATGATCCGCTCGGGGTTCTCGGCAAAGTCGAAAGCATAGCGACCCTTAATGCAGAGGAAATCGTTATTGATGCCGCTTTTATCGCGGTTGTCGCCGCGAACAATCTCCATGCCGGCATCGGCGCGGCGGACGCCCAGAGTAGTCTTGCAACCGTCTGCGCAATGCGTGCACGTGGTGCCTACGTGTTTCATCTCCCAGGGGCGAGTCTTGTAGCGATAGGCCCCGGAAGTGAGCGCGCCGACGGGGCAGATGTCAATACACATGCCGCACTCTTCGCATTCGAGGTGATCTTCTTTATTGGGAGCGATGATGGAACTCACACCGCGGTTTTGCACGCCGAGAGCCCACACGTCCATAGCCTCGCCGCAGACGCGAACGCAGCGATAGCAGAGAATGCAGCGCGGCCGATCGAAGTAGACGACCGGGGACCATTGCTGCTCGTCACGATGGTTTTTGGGCTCGATGTACTTGGACTCGGCGGCCCCGTAGGAGAACGTCATGTCCTGCAATTCGCATTCACCGCCAGCATCGCAGACGGGACAGTCGAGGGGATGATTGCCGAGAAGAAGCTCGACCATGCCTTTGCGGGCCTGGCGAATCTCGTCGCTATCGGTGGTGACAATCATGCCCTCGCCAATGACGGTGGTACAGGCGGTCTGCAGCTTGGGCATTTTTTCGATCTTGACCAGGCACATGCGGCAGGCGCCCTGGAGAGAGAGATTCGGGTAATAGCAGAAAGACGGCACCTCGATGCCGACACTCTTGCAGGCCTCGATCAGCAGCGTCCCCGCGGGAGCCGTGACTTTCTTTCCGTCCACCGTGATGTTTACGTCGGGCATTGAATTTACGAATTGCTCAATTGTGGGATTGTCGAATTCAACAATCCGAAGATTCTTCAATGGCTCAACACCGGAAGCTGCTCGATCGCTCCTTCTTTCTCAAAGGGGCACGGCCGGCCTTCCAGGTGATCTTCAAACTCCTTGCGCCACTTTTTTACGAAAGCAATCGTCGGCATGGCCGCGGCATCGCCCAGTGGGCAAAAGGTCCGTCCCAGCATGTTTTCAGACAAATACTGGATGTTATCGATGTCTTTCATCAGACCCGCACCCTGATGGAAGCGGGTAAGCGTCTTCTTCAGCCAGTCCGTACCTTCACGACAAGGGATGCACCAGCCGCAACTCTCGTGCTGATAAAACTTGATAGTGCGCAGCGCGAATTTCACCATGCAGGTCGTATCATCGAGCACTACAACGCCGCCCGATCCCAGCATCGAGCCCGCCTTCATCAGGGCATCAAAGTCCATCGCGACGTCGATTTCTTCCGGCTTGAGCGCAGGCGTGCTCGATCCACCAGGAACGACTGCCTTGAGGCTGCGGCCGTTCGGAATCCCGCCGCCGACTTCATAGATCATCTTTTTGAGGTTGTATCCCATCGGCAGTTCGTAGACGCCGGGCCGGTTCAGATGACCACTGAGGCAGAACAGGCGCGTGCCGCCGTTCTTGGGCGTGCCCAGGCTGGCGTACCACTCGGCCCCGCCAAGAATAATGTGAGGAACACTGGCGAGGGTCTCGGCGTTGTTGATGACGGTAGGTCCACCCCAAAGGCCCACGACAGCGGGAAATGGCGGGCGGATTCGAGGGATGCCGCGCTTGCCCTCCAACGATTCCATCAATGCAGATTCCTCGCCCACTTCGTAGGCGCCAGCACCGCCGTGCCAGTAGATATCGAGATCGTATCCGCTGCCAAAAATATTCTTGCCCAGAAATCCGCGGGCGTAGGCGTCCTGGAGCGCCTTTTGCATGATGACCGAGAGATAACGGTACTCGCCGCGAATATAGATGTAGCCGGCATGGGACTGCACCGCGATGGCGGCGATCATTACCCCTTCGATTACCGAGTGCGGGTCGTGTTCGAAGATGAGGCGGTCCTTGCAGGTGCCAGGCTCGCTCTCATCGCCGTTGCACAGCACGTACTTCGGCTTGGGCGATTGCTTGGGCACGAACGACCACTTCATTCCGGTGTTGAACCCGGCGCCGCCGCGTCCCCGCAAGCCCGAGTTCTTGACCAGGTTGATCACATCGTCGGGCGGCATGGCGAGCGCCTTCTGCACTGCCTTGTAGCCATCGAGTTCAAGATAACGATCTATATTGGTTGCACCCATGCCGAAGCGGCGGGTGACCACCTTGATCTCGTCGGGATGGCTGACTAACTCTGCCATTTTCCAATTACGAATTGCCGGACGTTCCAATTGGCGACTTCAATTCCGCCATTCGAAACTCCGTAGATTCCGCGCTATTGCGTCCCTCTCTTCTTATATTCGTCGAGGACCTTGTCCATCTTCTCGGTCGTCAGGTTCTCGTGAAAGTCGTAATTGACCTGGACTGCGGGCGCCCAGCTGCAAGCACCGATGCACTCGACCTCCTCCAGGGTGAACATACCGTCGGGTGTGGTGCCCTTGTGTCCAATACCGAGCTTCTTGCTGCAGTGATGGAGAAGTTCCTCGCCGCCGCGAAGCATGCAGGCGATGTTGGTGCAAACCTGCACGTTGAACTTGCCGCGCGGCTTCGTGGTCAGCATGGAGTAGTAGCTGATCACATTGCGGACTTCCAACTCCGTCAACGCGAGGCGGGAGGCAAGTTCAGAGATCACTTCATCGGACAGGAAACCGACTTCATCCTGCGCGTAGAGCAGTGTCGGGACAAGCGCAGAACGCTTGGTCGGGTAGTGCGTGACCATCTCCGCAAACCGCTGTTCGAATTCTTCCGAGAATTTCACTTAATGTTTCCGGCCGTCCCTGCGGGAGTTGCCCATTCCTTCCATCCGGGAAAGCCTGCGACCTCGACACCTGAAACTCACCGATCGATCTCCCCCAGCACAATATCAATGCTTCCGATAGCAGCGACTACGTCAGCGATCAGGCGGCCTTCACACATCTTTGGCAGCAGTTGCAGATTGGCCAGACATGCGGCGCGCATGTGAACTCGATAGGGCTTTGCAGTACCGTCGCTGACCACGTAATAGCCCATCTCGCCACGCGGAGACTCCACAGCCTGGTAAACCTCACCCTCCGGGATAGCAAAGCCTTCCGTAATAATCTTAAAGTGATAGATGAGGGCCTCCATCTGGGTCTTCATCTTTTCCCGGTCGGGCAGAACTACCTTCGGAGCGTCGGCTTTGATGGCCCCCTCGGGCATGCCTTCAAGCGCCTGCTGCACGATGCGGTTGGACTCACGCAGTTCGCGGACTCGGCACATGTAACGCGCGAACACGTCGCCTTCCGTCGCCACCGGAACGTCGAATCGGAAATTTTCGTAGCCGCTATAAGGCATATCGCGGCGCAGGTCGAAATCCACGCCGCTGCCGCGGAGAGTCGGACCGCTCGCACCCAATGCAATTGCGTCTTCCGCCGTAATGGTGGCGACGCCTTTGGTGCGCATGTTCCAGATCGGGTTGGAAGTCAGCAGGTTCTCGTACTCGTCCACGTTGGCAGGGAACCGCTTGGCGAAGTCGCGGACCTTATCGAAGAAGCCGATCGGGGGTTCCAGCGCCAGGCCGCCGATGCGGAAGTAGGAGGTCATCATGCGCTGCCCGCTGACCATCTCAAACAGGCGCAGGATATCTTCGCGCTCGCGGAAGCAGTACAGGAACACGGTCATGGCACCGATATCGAGGGCGTGCGTGCCCAGCCACACCAGGTGGGAGTTGATGCGCGTCAGTTCATTCATCAGCACGCGCATCCACTGCGCCTTGGGCGGAATTTCCAGGCCAAGCAGCTTCTCGACCGCGAGGCAGTAGGCGAGATTATTGGTCAGGGGGCAAAGATAGTCGATGCGATCGGTGAGCGGCACGACCTGCTGGTAGAACTTGGCTTCGCAGGTCTTCTCGATCCCGGTGTGCAGGTACCCGATGTCGGGCATGATCCGGATCACGGTCTCGCCGTCGATCTCAAGGATCACCCGCAGCACGCCGTGCGTAGACGGGTGCTGCGGCCCCATGTTCAGGATCATGGTGCGATCGGCGCCAGCTTCCAGACTCGCAATGGGATTCATGTGGCCCATCAGCGATAGCCCTCCACGGGATAATCCTTCCGCAGCGGATGGCCCTCCCAGTTCTCGGGCATCATGATGCGGCGCAGGTAGGGATGGCCGTCGAATCGCACGCCAAAAAGGTCGTAGACTTCACGCTCGAAGTAGTTCGCACCCGGCCAGATCGAGGTGACCGAAGAGAGGCTCGGATTACTTCCGTGAAGCCGAACCTTCAGGCGCAACCGCTCCTTCTTGGATATCGAGAGCAGGTGATAGATCACTTCGAACCGCGGTTCCTGCGGATACAAATCCACGCAGGTGACATCGGAAAGGAAGTTGAAAGCCGTCGAGGGATCGTCGCGGAGCAGGGCACAAGCCTCGCGGATCGAGCTACGGTCAACGTAGATGGACATCTCGTCGCGGTCAAACTTTGCGCCTTCAACGCCGATGGCACGGGATTCCAGCAGCAGCGCCAGCGCCGGATGACCTTTCAACTGGTCAATTTCGGTGATAGGAGGAGCAAGAGGCACTACACTTCACCTCGTCGAGCGGAGGTTGTTTCGCCCCAGTCCAGAACGCCCTTTTTCCAGATGTAGAAGAAGCCCACCAGTACGATGCCGACGTAAACGATCATCTCCCAGAAGCCGAACATCTTCAGAGAACGGAGAATGATGGCCCAGGGATAGAGGAACACCGCCTCGACGTCGAACAGGATGAACAGCATGCCGACCAGGTAAAAGCGTACCGAGAAGCGCTCACGGGCATCCCCGACCGGGAGCATGCCACACTCGTAAGGCGCAAGCTTGGCCCGGGTGGGCTTGCGATAGCCGATCAACCAGGACAGGAAGACGATCGCGCTGGCCACAATGCCTGCAACCAGGAAATGCATCAACAAGGGCAGGTAGTTGGCGAAATAATTGTCGGGCATAGGGGAGCTATATATAATTCGCGCCAAGCACTAGTTAAACGTTCTAGATTAGATTTCGCAGTTGGTAGTGTCAAGCGAAGCGGGTCAACTTCCTCACGGAATTCACGCGCGTGCAACATTGCGGCGCAGTCGCGACAGGAACGGCATGATTTTTGGATTCAACACGGACGTCAAACACGAGGGAACGGTGTACCACGTGCAAAGCGAAGCGCGCGAGGCAGAGTTGCTGTTACAAACCCAGGTCTTCGTTCGCGGGCGCTGCATCGGAAAACGCGCGGTCTCGTATGCTGACAAATTGACGTCGGGAGGCTTCTCAGACCAGCAGAAGGAGCAGGTCCTGCGCGACCAGCATCGCCTGGTGCTGGATTCGATCCGGGACGGACAACTGGACTCAGTTCTTGACAAGCGCGACACGCCCGAGACTCTGGCCGCAATCAAGGAACTGGATCTGCATTGGCTCAATTCTGCCTCGGTGCACCTGCAAGGGCAGCTCAGCATGCGACTGCGGGTAACCGATGGCGGTGTGGGGGTGGATGGGGCAAGGCTGACCTTCCGCTTCTCCCGTCCAAACTCCGACCCTTTCTACACCCAGGTCGTCACCAATGGCCAAGGAGAGGCCGAGATCAGCGTCGCGGCGGATGAAGCATCTTTGCCGGATTCCTCGGTGCTGGTGCAGGCGGCGTACAACGGAAGAACGGCGACCCGCAAATTCCGCTTGAGGAAAGTGGAAGAGTAGCGTCTAAAGACCTTGGTGAACCTTCGTGTCCTCTGTGGTTTGCCTTTTTTGTAAACCACAAAGGACACGAAGGATCACCAAGGAAGAATTCACGAGCCATGAAACTTCACATCAACGGCGCCGAGCGTGAATTCACGTCTTCTCTGTCGCTCGCCTCTCTTCTCGAACAACTTGGCATGAAGCAGGATCGGGTCGCGGTCGAACTCAATCACGATATCGTTGCCCGCGAGCGCTGGCCCGAAACCAGCCTGAAGGATGGCGACCGGCTGGAAATCGTCCACTTTGTGGGGGGCGGCTAAGAGGCCGCGTAGTTTTCCTCAGGAACTTCTCTAGTAACCCACCATGGCCCAAAAGTATTGTTGACACCGGCCAAGTCACGCCTAGAATGTGTAAAACATTTTAGCCATCTTTTGTTTGAAACATTTTTATGCTGGAACGGCTTACATCGCGCGAAGTGGTCGCCCTCACCGGGATCACGCCCCGCCAGCTGCAGTGGTGGGACGAGCGTGGGATTGTGGTTCCGGCCCGCGAAGGGCACCGGCGGCTGTATTCGCTGGAAGACCTGGCGGAAGTAGCGGTGATTTGCGAGATGCGCAGCCGTGGGTTCTCCCTGCAACGTATGCGCAAAGTGGTGCGCTTCCTGCAAAAAGAGTTCGGCAAGCGTCTGGCTGAAACCGTGGCGGGATCGTCCGATTACCACCTGCTGACCGACGGCAACACGCTCTATCTTGAGACCTCGCCGCAGCAGATCGTGGACATTCTGAAGAACTCGCGTCAGCCCATGCTGGCCATCTGTCTCAGCGATACGGTTCGCCGGGTGCGCGCCGATATCGCCAGAAAGAACAGCACCTCGGTTTCAGCAGTGCCGCATTTGCGTCGCAAGAACCAGAAGGCGTCATGACCCGGCTTGCCGGGATGGAGGCGACAATGGTGGGAGAGCTGGACATCCTGACGGAGTGGATCCCGGAGCAGATGCAGCCCGGCACGATCTTTGTGCTGGAGAACGCAGGCCAGGTCGGCGAAAAGGAAGATCCCTACTGGGCAGTACTTTCGTGCCCAAAGTGTGGAACCCTGGGCCTGATCACCCGCAAACAACTGGCCGGGTTATTGCCGGTCATCTGCGGTTCAGATGGTTGCTCGGCGCAGTTCTTCATTAACGATAGCGAGATCGTGATTCGAAAACCGTTTTAGAATGGTCCGGCCCCGGGTTGATAGCCTGCCTTCCCGCGGCGGTTCTCTGCGATTTAGGATTCAGCTTTACGGCCCGCAATCGTCTTTTCGGTATGGATCGGCACCTGGTCGATAATCTCGATTCCAAATCCCTCGAGCGCGGCAACTCTTCGGGGATGGTTGGTCAACAACCGTATACGCCGTAATTCCAGGTCCGAAAGAATCTGGGCTCCGATGCCAATTTCGCGTTGTGTTTTGCGTTCGCTCTCAGGCAAAGAAGCCAGAGTCCTCTCGCGGTGAAATGCAAGCACGGTGCGATCCCCAATCCGTTCCGCTGAAAATCCCTTTGAAGTCTGGTGAAGATAAATCAGGGCGCCACGGCCTGCATCAGCGATCGCCTTCAGCGAACCTTCAATGGTGGCGCGACAATCGCACGCGGTCGAACCGAAGACGTCGCCCATCACGCAGTGTGCATGCATGCGCACCAGCACTGGCTCGTTCCCGGAAATGTCTCCGCGAACCAGCGCCATGTGCGACTCGCCGCCCTGCACTTCGCTCTCGTAAGCGATCAGCCGGAACTCACCATAGGCCGTGTTGATCATGGCTTCGCCGACCCGGTGCACGTAGCGCTCGTGCTGCATGCGGTAGCGGATCAGTTCCGCGACGGTCAGCATCTTCAGACCGTGCTGTTCGCAGAAGGGGATGAGATCGGGGACCCGCGCCATGGTACCGTCGTCGCGCATGATTTCGCAGATCACGCCGGCGGGCACAAGGCCGGCAAGCCGCGCGAGGTCGACGGAAGCTTCGGTCTGTCCGGCACGCACCAGCACGCCGCCCTTGCGTGCGCGCAGAGGAAAGATGTGGCCGGGGCGTGCCAAATCCGAGGGACGGGTTGCGGGATCGATGGCGACCTGGATGGTGCGGGCGCGATCATAGGCAGAGATTCCGGTGGTCACGCCGTCGCGGGCGTCAATAGCCTCGCAGAAGGCGGTGCCGTAGTTCGAGGTGTTCTCGACCGTCATGGGCCCGATGCGGAGATGATCGAGGCGCTCCTCGGTCATGGCGAGGCATACCAGGCCACGCCCATATTTCGCCATGAAGTTGATGGTCTCGGGAGTGACTTTCTCGGCGGCGAGGGTCAGGTCGCCTTCGTTCTCGCGGTCTTCATCGTCCACGACCACAACCATGCGACCGGCACGAATCTCTTCAATTGCGGTGGGGACGTCAGTGAATGCGGCATTCGACGTCATAGGAGGATTGTAACAAAGGGGCACTGACGCGCGGCGGCACAGTCCGCGCAGGTGTCGGCGACTTTTATGGTGACGGTTATCAGACCTGGTTGTTCGGATTGCCTTGTTTGGAAATCGATTCCAGCTTCAGCTTCCACCCAGGGTGCTCCACAAGTTCGCGCTTTTTGCGAATGGGTAGTCTCTGCGCGCCCGCACATCGTGATTGCCAGAATGATCACAGGAAGCCCGACCTCCCCTGTGATCTGGCCAGTGACGAGAGATTGGCATTGCTTCTCTGATGCAACGATACCGACCTCTCGGGCATACTGTTGCGCGAAGCTCGCAGCGTTCGAATGGAGCACCCGGTTTCAGTGCGCTGGGCATCGACTTGGAGACGCGATGAAGAACACTTTTTTCTTAGCCGGACTTCTGTTTCTGATTGGCCTTCATGACGCCGGCGCTCAAGAGCACGTTATAACCGTTCGCGACTCCAGCCTGAAGGTAATACTGCTCGGGACAAAGGCCGGTCCGACCACTGATGCGCAACGACTGGGTATCAGCACGCTGATCCTAGCAGGGTCCGAGAAGCTGTTATTCGATTGCGGAAGAGGCTTGACGACGGGCATGGCCAAACTGGCAATCACCCCGGCTGATGTAACGAAGGTGTTCTTAACTCACCTTCATTCAGATCACATCGTGTCTTTGCCGGAACTTTATCTGTTCCCATGGGCTTCTCAAGGGCGAGCTATGTCCTTGCAAGTGTGGGGGCCAGATGGCACTCGGTCGATGGTCAAGCACCTGCAGGAAGCGTTCTCTTTCGATATTCACATTCGGCGCGATGTGGACGAAAGGTTTTCCCCTGAAGGCATCAGGATCATTGCGTCCGACATTCACCAGGGCGTTGTCTACGAGGCAAATGGTGTCAAAGTGACAGCCTTTCTCGTGGATCATGGACCCATCAAGCCGGCGTTCGGCTACCGCGTCGACTATCGAGGTCACTCGGTTGTCCTGTCCGGAGACACAATCCCCTCCGACAACCTGGTCAAGTTCTCGCAGAACGTGGATGTTTTGATTCACGAAGTTGGAAAGTCGAAGCAAGATCCAGCCTTCGTGGGCCCTCCCGATGAAATGCTCCCCAACTCCCGGCAGACTCGTGGGCAAGCCAAGGCGATCGCCGATCACCACACGGATGGGAGGGAAGCCGGACGGGTGTTCGAACGGGTGAAGCCCAAGCTCGCAGTGTTCTCACACTTCAACGTTGCGCCAGCGGAGACTCTTCCTCTGGTGAGAGAGAACTACGCTGGCCCGGTTGGGTTTGGGGAAGACCTGATGACCATCGATATCGGAAACACCATCACTGTTCAACGTTTTACCGAGGAGAACAGGTAGTGCCCAAGGAGCGTGGCGCCATCCCTGCCTCACTGATTCGCAGGGGCCCTGTTTCCTCGAGGTTCGCCGCCGTGGTCGGCTCAGGCTGCGCTGCGCGAACGCTGCTTGACGACCTCCATGATCTTCGACGGATCGCCTACCCATCGCAAAGGACAACACACCCCAGCAGCCCTACCGGATCGCGTACACATTTCCATCCGCGCTGCCGAAATAGATGACCCGGTTCGCGACCACCGGCGACGACAGCACCGCGCCCACCTGCATCATTCGTTGCACACCGACCACGATGTCGTCATAGAAATTGTCCTCGAACGCCGCTTCGTATTTCGGCGTGCCATCGGGCTTGGTGTAGGTCGGGCCGTTCTGCCGGGAACCGTCGGTCTGAAAGGTCCATGCAATCTGCTGCGAAGTCAGATCCACCGCCACGAGTTTGCCTTCATGGCTTCCGATGTAGAGCATGTTCCCGGCGACGGCCGGAGAGGAGAACATCGGCCAGCCTTGCATCTTCAGGGAGAAGACCGGCGCTCCGGTTTTGGCATCGAGCGCGTGGAACAGGCCCGAATCCGAAGTGCCGAAGTAAATTTTTCCGTTCTGCACTACAGCCGAGCTGATGACCCATGATCCGTGATTTGACATCGTCCAGCGCTTCTGTCCGGTGTTTTCGTCCAGTGCATAAAAATTCGAATCGCGGCAACCGAAATAGACGATCCCATCCGCCACCGTGGCCGATGCCTGAATGCCGACCTGGTTATGGATCTTCGGGTCTTCCCCGGTTTTGAACTTCCACTTTTCGCGCCCCGTGGCGGCATCCAGCGCATAGAAGTAGCTGTCCCAACTGCCGACAAATACAGTACCGTCAGCGATAGCCGGGGAAGCATGCACCACGTCGGCGGTCTTGAACTTCCATTTCAAACTCCCGGTCGCAGCGTCGAGAGCATAGACGTTGGTATCGCCGCTGCCGAAATAGACGACGCCGTTAGAAACCGCAGGTGAGGAAAGATAGAAATCGAACGGGTCGGGCATCGGCTCGGAAGCCGGTTCCGATCCGTGGAGGTGGGTGCCGATGAACCTGCGCTCACCTGCGGTTTGAAATTTCCACTTGAGTTTTCCGGAAGCCGCATCCACCGCATAAAACATGCTGTCAAAGCTGCCGAAGAAAACCGTTCCCCCCGCCACGGCCGGAGAAGAAGTCACCCGGCTGCCGGTCTGGAATTTCCACTTCTGGGCACCGCTCTCGGCGTCGATGGCGTACAGAAAATGGTCTCCGCTGCCGATGTAGACCACGCCATTCGCCAGCGCCGGGGAAGAGAACACCTGGCCATGGGTTTTGAACTTCCACTTCACTTCGGTGAATCTGGGAATGGCTGCGGAATCATAGATCCCGCCATGCTGCGGATTGCCGCGGAACATCACGCCATCCTGAGCGAAAGCTGTAATGGCAAGGATAAGGATGAGAGGGAAGAGTTTCTTCATGGTTTGTCCTGATCGCGTCTCTTAGACGGGACAGCGCAAAGAATGTCACGGCGCATTGATGGTAATGAGGTGATTCACGAATAACACCCGGTGGTGTGTAGGGTCTGTTTCTTAGGAGTTGGACGCAGCGGGCGTGCTCAGCGCCCGCTCGGCACCGCGAAAGAGCTTGCGCAACGCGCGAACTACCCATCGCAGCGAGACAATGATGACCAGCAGCAGAACCGCAACGGCAATGGCGGCCGCATAAGGATGGCGAGTGGCGATCCAGGTCAGCGAGATGGCCATGACATCTTCCACCAGGCTGAAGACCATGTTCGAAACCGGTTCGGGTGAGGGAGTGATGACGGCGCGGGCTGCGGTCTTGCCGCTATGCGCTGCCAAAGCGATCAACCCTCCGACGGCGGTAGCAGTCAGCTGCTCCCAGGAATCAAGTGAGGCAGTTGCGCGATACGCCAGGAAAGCGGCAATGGGAACCCGAATAAACGTATGGAGCGCGTTCCATACAAGGTCGAAGACGGGAATTTTGTCGGCGAAGAATTCGACCGCAAACAGCAGCCCGCTTCCTGCAATCACCGGCCAATCACTCAGGAGTTGAAGTTGGGAGGGAAGATCCAGAACTCCGGTCCGGCCAAGGACGCCCAGGGTGGCAACCGTCGCATAGACGTTCAGGCCGGCCGCGAAGCTTACCGCGGCAATCAGTCCAGCCAAGTCATGGGTCGGAAGTTTCATGGGGCGGTCATCGGCTTGACCCGGGAACACTGGAGAAACAAAAAGGGCCGCCATAAGGCGACCCTTGCACTTCGAAACCGTTTACAGGGTGGACTCGATCTCGAATCCCCAAGCCTCGAGCAACGGCTCCGGGATGTACTTCGAATTCTTGTTCCTGCGCGCCCACTCCCGCAGGCGAGTCGAACGCAGGTACTGATCGGGTGAGAGCTTGTATTCACGCACCACCTGCTCGAATTCGGTCACAGTGGGGATCACCGGCCCAATGGGCTCAGGCTTACCCCAGTTCGGATTTCCACGCCGCTTAGCCATAATAATTAGATCCTCAGAATGAATTTGCCGCTCGCAACGCCTATACAAATTTGATTCGCCCTGCGGCCTTAGGGATTCACACGCTAGCCTATGGACCTAAAAGCAGGTCGCGTATCACCCATTCAAAGCTAACTGGAAGCAGAGGATTTTACGGCAATTTTGTTCGATAGTCAACAGAGGTTTTGGCTTTTGTGGGCGAAATCACAGCAAGTATCTGAAGAAGTATAGGCTTAGCTCGCCATTCGGAGTGTCAGACTTGAGAAGTTAAGCTGTGACTTTGCAGTTGCAATGGATGTTGAACATAAGGATGGAGTTGTCATTGCTGGCCAAGCCTTCGTCTGCGAACGCTTGGCAGCTTGGAATGAACGAACGCTTCCAGATTACGCACACAGGAGAAGCCTACACAGAAGAAGCCTACAGGGGTGCCGCACTGAAATCTCCCATGTTACGGCAGTAACTCGCAGCGCCTTACCGGTCGTTGACGGGGCAGGATGCCAAACTTAGAGTGCAAGAGGAGGCATTCCCTTGAGAGACATCAATGAAGTCCTGCGCAAAAAGCAGTCGGAGTATGCGCAACTCAGCAAGCAGATCGAGGCACTACAGGTCGCTGCCGAGCAACTACGGAACGTCGCCCACCTGCTGAACGAGGAAGAGGAAGAGAAAGAGCACATGGCAGCCGGGCAATAAGACCTCGCAACTGGGGAGTGGAAGGAAAAGATGAGTTTGAAGTCGCTGGTCTATTGTTCCGACGAGAAAATCGTACGAGTGTTGCGCCGGGTTCTCTGTGATCTGGAAATCAGCGCGGAGCATTGCAGCGACAGCGATTCTGCCATTCATAAGCTCACCCGCCAGCGTTTTGAATCCGTAATCGTAGACTGCGCCGATCCAGAAACTGCCGCCCAGGTTCTACGAAGCGCGCGCAGTGCGCCGTGCAACAAGCGAGCGATTGCAGTCGCCATCGCGGATGGCCAAACCGGCCTCAAGAGCGCGTTCGAGATGGGCGCCCACTTCGTTCTCTACAAACCGGTTTCGACCGAGAGAGCCAAGGCGAGCTTCCGTGCCGCGCGCGCCCTGATGAAGCGCGAACGCAGGCGCAACAATCGCATCGCGGTGGAAATGCCGATTACCCTGGTTCTCGGAACCGGACAGCATCGCGCCCGGTCCGCGGACCTGAGCGAAGGCGGCATGGCCGTGGAAGTGGACCGCAAGCCAAAGAATTCCGGAAGCCTACGCATTCGCTTTACCGTCCCCGGCACGCAGATCGAACGCGAGTGCCCGGCGGAAATCGCCTGGGAATCTTCGGGCCGCCAGATGGGATTGCGTTTTGTGGACATGCCCGCGGACCTGCGTTCGGCCCTGAAGGATTGGTTGATCAAGCAGTCGCCTGAGACGGAGCAGGACGACCCGCCGGTCGCGTGCAAGCTGACCGATTTGAGCCTGGGAGGCTGCTACCTGGAACTGCCTTCGCCGTTCCCGGTTCGCACGCGCGTGACCCTTACCATGAAAGTGCGGGAGTTGAAGGTGCAGGTCGAAGGCGTGGTTCGTATCATGCACCCGGAAAGTGGCATGGGAGTTGAATTCACGAAACGAACCGAACCGCAGCGCGAAGGGGTCGAGCATTTCATTCACACTCTGATCAACAGCGAAGGCGCAGTTCCGGAACTTACCGTGGCTCCCGACGGCCTGGAAAGCGAGCCCGAGACCAAGCCTCACCCCCTGAAGGGCACAGTTATGGCCGATCCTTTGATCGACTTGTTCTCGCACAAGGCCGCTTTGCCGGCGGATGCCTTCATGGCAGAATTGCGCCGGCAACGCACCTCCGGCGGCGAGTCCTCTCAAGGTTCCGCGGATTAGCTCGTTCAGGGTTCTGCGGCAATCACCAGGCCCAGAATACGTTCATTCATCAGGTCGGCAAGCTTGCGTGCGTCTTCGACCGAGGTCCCGCGCAGCAGTTCGAATCCCATACTTCGCTTGGCGAGGGTGGGCAAGGTGTCGTGATACAACTCGACCCGAAGGCCAGGTTTCCCGTCCGGGGTCGTGGATACGATGAAGCGGCAATTCCCTCGTTCCAAGTGATTGTCCAAAGTGTCTCCGTGGAAGCGGTTAAGATGGCAAACTCGGAAGTGAGTTTGCTCGGCAATTGCACAGGTTTCCGATCAATCGATTCCCCCGGTTCGGACGTCCAGAACACAGAACTCCACATGATTAAATAGACCGATGCGTCTGCAGGATTACGCACCCAGGCCCGCGCACCTGAAATGGCTCCTCGATTCAGATCCGGCCATTCGCTGGCAAGTCATGAGGGACCTCACCGACGAAGCACCCGACATGATTGCAGCTGAGCGGTCGCGGGTTGCGACCGAGGGCTGGGGTGCCCAGCTTCTCGCTTTCCAATCTCCCGGTGGCTGCTGGACCGGAAGTCCAGAGGAATGGCGATCCGATCTGCCAAAGGAGCACCGGGATTTGCTGATTACGCACTACAGTCTTTCCGTGCTGATGGATCTCGGTCTGGATCCTGCCAGCAAGCAGGCTCGGAAAATGATCGAACGGATCGGCAAGCGGCTGGTATTCAAGTGGCTCAACAACCGCCCTTACCTTGACGGCGAAACCGAGCCTTGCATCAATGGCAGAATCCTCGGCTTCGGCGCGTATTTCAAGGAGCCGAACGATGCGCTGGCAAATTCGCTGCTGAGTGCGCAACTCGAAGATGGAGGCTGGAATTGCGAGGCACCAAAAAGCCGACGTTCCTCGTTTCATACCACAATTTGCGTGCTAGAAGGGTTGCTGGAATATGAACGAGCAGGGCGCAAGTCAGCGGCCGTCATCAAGGCACGCAAGCGCGCCGAAGACTATTTGCTGGAGCGCCGCATGTTCCGCTCGCTCCGGACCGGCAAAGTCATTGACAAACGCTGGCTGCGCTTCGCGTTCCCGACGTTCTGGCACTACGACATATTGCGCGGATTGGATTATCTGAGGAAGGCAGGGGCCAAACCCGACAGCGGCGTCGGCGAAGCTGTCCAGGTTGTGATTGAGCGCCGCCACCAGAACGGGCGCTGGCCGCTGAACCTGCTTCATCCGGACTACATTCCGCTGAAGATCGAGAACGAAGTCGGCAGGGCAAGTCGCTGGAATACCCTGCGCGCACTACGAGTCTTGCGCTGGTACGAGAACGCTTAGTTTGGGGAGCGTACTGCGACCCATGCATGCGGGCATCGCGGTGTGAGTGCTGCTTGGTGCCCGGGACCGGAATCGAACCGGTACGTCCTTTTAGGGACCCGGGATTTTAAGTCCCGTGCGTCTGCCAGTTTCGCCACCCGGGCGGGCAGGGAAGTGGTTGAAAATAATATATCAGTTGATCGAGCTGGGTTTGCTCTGACGCGCAGTGTGTACTTGAACGTGACTTATTGTTTGGTCACGCTCCATTTTTTGCTGCTCCTGTTCGGCTTCTGCAATGGCCTGATCCTTCTCGGCTGCTTGCAGCTTCAGCATCGCGTCAGCAATGTCATTCTGAGTGACAATGTTGTAGCGCTCGAAGACGCTCCGAGTTTTCCATCCACCAATTCTCTGAATCACGCCCTCTGCTACTCCTGCCCTTCGCAGATTGCGAGCCGCGGTCCTGCGGAGATCGTGAAATAGCAGACCTGGACAACCTGCGTGCAAACACGCGTTAGACCAGAGTTTTCTGAAATTCCGGATTTGCTTTCCGTTAGAGCGCGTGAATACGTAGGCGTCAGGAGCCTTTCCGCGAATGCACTCAGCCATGAGGTTGTAGACGGCCTCCGTCATCGTCACAGCGCGACCCTCGCGATTCTTGGTTGTTCCGGGATGCAACGAGATCACGCGCTGAATTAGGTCAACTTGATTGACTCGCATGCTTTTTACTTCGCTTACGCGCCAGCCATAGGTCCGGCCCACCTCGACCATCGACCGAAACCAGAGCTCTGGGCAGTATTCAACCAGCCTCCGATATTGACCGTCTTCTAGGAATCCAGTCCGAACATTGTCCTCTCTGAGCTTCGGAATCCTCGGCACTCGCAGAACCTTCGGAGGAGTAGCCTGCAGACCGAGTCGAAACATCCGCTTCAGCGCGGACAATTCACGGTTGATGGTCGCGTTCTTGGCCCCTTGTGTTTGTCGAGCTTCGATGTAACGAGCAACCAGTTCGCTAGTCACCTGAGCGGCTCTAAATATCATGAAGAATGGCTTCAGGTGCTTGGTCCAGCGAAACTCAGCGTGGAATGCAGATTTCTTGCCGTTGATGCGGTAATCGCGCAAGTAGTCCTGGGCGAGTTGTTCAACCGTGACCCGTTCCACCTCCAAACCGACGAAGGCTCCCGTGCCAATTTCTCCCATTCGTTTCTTGAGAAGGTCCTTGGCTTTCTGTTTCTTGTTGCTGTGGCTCGACTCGCGGAATGGTTTCCCGTTTACGCTGTACTTAATCCACCAGACTGCCGAGTCGGGGCGCTGATAAATGCTTCCAGTTCCTTTGGGTCGCCTCATTTGAGCCCCTTTCTTGTTTTCGTTGATGCTTTCGCAATACGGGCCTGCACAGCTTTCTTTGCGATTTCGGAGCGCTTCGCGGCAGAAAGTTTCTTCTGTCGTGCTTGAGCCCCCTGTTTTCCGATTTCGGACAACTCAGCGGAGGAAAGGGATTCTGCCCTCGCCTTACCGCCGAGTCGCCCAAGTGCTTGAGCGGCTGGGTTCTTCTTTTCCATGTCCGACATCTTACCTAACGCTAGGTTAGATGTCAATGGATTACATGGGAGACAACCTCTTGTTCCGCTCGATGAAGGCGTCCAGATCGCGGAGATCAACTCGCCAAGCCGCTCCGTCGCTGTCCTGGACGATTGGCAGCAATCCATCCTGGACTAGCTTCCTCAGTTTCCAAGACGAGACGCTCAGGTACTCCGCTGCCTCCCTAGTCCGAAGCAGCCGTTTGGAGCGACTCGCAACAGCGTTATGATTGGTCACGTTAGAGTCACGCATGTTTGTAAGTTGCTGATTCCACTCCTCTTTAAATAGGGGCGCGGGACTATCTATCCTGCGCGCTTTTAAGGCAGAGGCCACTCCTGCTTCCGACCTTCAGCTCTAGATCGCCTTAGCCGGGCTGATTCAGCCATCTGGGCCTCCGGGTTGGCTTCAGGCACCTCTCGAGTTCTTATGGCCCTTGTGAAGCTTCACGCGCACACATTCGGGCTAGGCTCGAATCGCGATTCCCTTGCTTATTTCCGCAACGCGGGCATTCCATTCGCGAGAGCCATCGCTCGAAGCGTTTTTGCTCTTGGCTCCTCCTGGCCCGAACGCGCTTTCGCTTGTCTGCTCGCAAGCATTCCGGGTGGAAGTGTCCACGGAAACCGCTCGGCAACATCTCTCCGCACCCTCGGCAGAAGTATTCGACGCAATCGGCGGGTGGCGTTTTGTCAGGCGGACCTGACGCAATGCTAGTTGCGCCAGACCCGCCCGCGGGGCAGCTTCGCTGATGGTCGATCTGCTCACTCCCCGAACCTGAGAAAACCTGATGTTCATCGATCATTGACGCACCGCGCTTTTTGAGCCAAGCGCTTTTTCTTTCATGCTCACTGTCAGGGGTAGGTTCTCAGTGTTGCTGTGTTGGTCGGTTGTAAGAGTTGTCTGTGTTCTCAGTGTTGAACGGTTGGAAGGTAAATTGTTTGAGTGTTGGAGAGTTGGCGCGGCGACGTGAATCTCGCGAACGATGCTGTACCAGTGCTCTGGTCGGCGTTCCTTCCCGTTTCGATCATTTGTCACCGTTTCGACAACGATCTCGTAAAGGGGCCCCTCGAAGATTGCCATCATCGCTTCAGGGTTGGTCGGCTGTCCGCCGTTCACTTCCACGTACAAACGCCGAAAGGTGCTTTGCGGCCCTGCGAATGGTCCGTCCGGATTCGTTCCGAGCCCCAGGAATTTACAGAGACGCCCGCTGTACGGGCGCCCCTGGTAATTCTGCGGTTCGAGTGCGAGCCGAGCCATCCACTTTTTGAACTGGCGAGCCCATGCGAATGTCGCCTCTGAACAACGTGCGAGGTACACGCCTGGGTCAAGCAAGGGATAGGGCTCGCTCAGAACAATTCCAGAGGGCTGTTTAGAGTGGGTTGCGACTGCGAAAGGTCTTCCCAACAAATCCTCTCAACATTCTCTCCGCAAGTATTTGCAGAGGAGCTGTTGAGGCGGTATATTGGGGCGTCAATCGTGCCGTGGCTACACCGCCTCAGGTTACGGTTATAGGGCCGTTGGGTGTTCCAGCACTCAGCGGCCCTTAGTTCATTCACCTGGAAATTCGCACAAAATCAGCTAAAAGGCGAGGCCGCCCACGCCGATTTCTGTTAATAAGCTGTGGATCAGAGTGCGATTTCGTATGAAGGCTGTGGAGTTAGGTCTTCTACCAGTTTTTGCTACCGCGATTGTGCAGACCCTGTGGACACTCTGCCTACCGTGTGGACACGATACGGAGTAGCGCCCGATCATGCCCTTACTAGCAGGCTGCGGAAAAACTCGACGAAGCCGCTCGGGACTTGGAATCCGCACGTGAATTGGCCTACGATAATCCCCAAATGAAGCGGATGTTGCGGCGGATTTTGTTCATTATTCTTGTTTTGGCGGAGCTTTGGCTCCTCACAGGCTTCTTGCCGCAACGGTGGCAGGAAGCCATGTACGCTCGACTCGGCAAGACCCGACCTTCGCAGTCGTATGACTATTCCCGCATTACCCACCCCAATCTGGATGCCGAACTTCGACCGTTTGAGCCATGGGGTATGGCTCTGCTTGTAGTGTTGGTCGTCGTGAATGGTGGTGCCATCGTCACCTTGTGGCGTCGGCGCAACACATAGCCCTTGAAAGCAGCTCATCCTAGCACCCTGCCAAAAGAAGTGACGCAGTAACCACAACATGATCTTGTTTCCACAACACAACCTGATAAGAAGGAGGCATGCGCGGAAAAGACGAGCAACAGTTGGATGTCTTCAGCTATGTCAGCCCGGAGCAGCGAGTGCCGCAGGACCATCCGTTGCGTCCGCTGCGCGCCATGACCGATGAGGCATTGCGAGATTTGCAGCCACGGTTCAACAAGCTGTACGCCAGAACCGGACGCCCCTCGATTGCGCCGGAGAAGTTGTTGCGAGCGCTTCTCCTGCAAGCGCTGTACTCCGTGCGCAGCGAACGGATGTTGATGGAACAGCTCAACTACAACCTGCTGTTCCGCTGGTTCGTGGGCTTGAACATGGATGACTCGGTCTGGGACGTGACCGTATTCACCAAGAATCGCGAGCGGTTGCTCGATGGGGACATTGCCGAAAGCTTCTTTCAAGCTGTGCTCCGGCAGGCGCGAGATCGGAATCTGCTCTCGGACGAACACTTCACCGTGGATGGGACGCTGCTGGAAGCGTGGGCGAGTGTAAAGAGTTATCAGCGCAAGGATGCTAAGAAACTCCGCTCCACCTGATGATCCTGGCAATGCCACGGTGGACTTCCACGGGGAAAAGCGGTCGAACGAGACGCACGCATCGAAGACAGACCCGGATGCGAAGATGGCGCGCAAAGGCAAGGGTAAGGAAGCGAAGCTGAGTTACAACGGGAATCTGCTGGTGGAGAACCGTCACGGGCTGATCGTGAACACCGAGGTGTTCGAGGCCAACGGGACAGCCGAACGCGATGCCGCGCTGGTGATGCTGGAACAGATTCCGGGAACGAAGCAGGTGACCGTGGGCGGGGACAAGGCATACGACACGGCAGATTTCGTGGCCGAATGCCGCAACCTCAAGGTTACGCCGCACGTGGCTCAAAATCTGGAGCGACCCGGTGGGAGTGCGATTGACGCTCGCACGACGCAGCACCCTGGATATGCCATCAGTCAGAAGAAGAGGAAGCGTATCGAAGAGTGCTTCGGATGGCTGAAGACGATCGCGCTGTTGCGGAAAGTTCGGCATCGTGGAATCTTCAAGGTCGGATGGGTCTTCACCTTCGCGGCCGCGGCCTACAACTTAGTCCGTATAAGGAATCTGGCGATTCAAGCGACGTAAGCCGAGGTCGCAGTGTGCTCGCAGGCCCGAAAATGAATCCGCGGGACACCAGCGGATGCAGCCAGAACCCTTCCCGAATCACCAAATCACTGAGACTGGAGAGAATCTAAGTCGCGGAGTCCATTTTTCCGCAGCCTGCTAGGCCATACCGCCGCGTCGCCTTAGAAGGGAACCGGAATAACTAGACACTCCCGACTTTTCGATGACTGCCAATCCCTTCCGCCGCTGCTAACAGCGTTGAAACAGCGTGAACCGTTACTCTCGGATTTGCTTCCGTTCTTCGGATTTGCTCCTCTTGATTATGCGGACCCCATTAAAAGAACTCGACTTGAATTCTTGAATTTATCGCCCGATTTTCAAACTCGCGTGCTACGTTGAGAACAACGGATTAACAACGCGCCGCTTGCCTGAGAACAGGCATTTATCAGGCATAAATTTATCGCACAGAACTGCGAAATAACTGCGATAAAAGTGCCAGCGGACGTTCTCTGCTAACAGAGACGGAAACAGTGATGATGGAGGGCGAATGGCGGCAAAAAGAGCGAGTCACCTAGTGCGTTGTCTTCGTGCTCTGGCACGAGACGCTAAAGCTAGTCCAAAGGTGAGGCTAAAAGCATGTGAACTGCTGGTCGAGGTCGATCCGACTGTGCGAGAAAACTCCGGTCCCCAGTCTCCCAAGCTGGTGAGCTTCGGCAGTTTGGAGCCCTTGATGGCGAAAATGGTGGGATGCGATCTACCCGAGAAATTGCCAGACACGCACTCCGCGAGCTAAAGCATCCTTTTCGGGCGACAGGGGTGAGCCGGGGAAGTCCTGGCGGCTACCACCCTTTCGGGTGGTTCGCCAAGACACGCACTCCGCGAGCTAAAGCATCCTTTTCGGGCGACAGGGGTGAGCCGGGGAGTCCTGGCGGCTACCACCCTTTCGGGTGGTTCGCCAAGCAGGGATCGTGAGTGAAATGGCGATTTTGCAACAACTATTTACGAGAGTGCTTTCGAGGAGGCTTGCCCAGAGGGGTTTTTCCACCACCCAAGTACCACACAGAGGCTTCCTTGTGCGCTATCGCCAGCACGGGGTCTTTCTTCCAATCAGAAAAAAACTCTCTGATGTCCTTCTGCTCAAAGAGATGTTCCAGTGTAGCCGTGACGATGCATGTGCGAAGGCTCCCATCCCCCTCTGCATAAAGTCGGCCCAACCAAGTCTTTAGTTCTTTCACGACTTCTCTCGGTACTGACGAATCTCTCCAAAGACTGGCAAAGACGTTCACCAGAGTCGTACCAGCAGAATATCTGGAGTCCGCCCACTCGCTCTTCGGGTCTTCTTTCAGGCAGCGCCCGTAATAGTGCGTCGCAAAGCCCTTGTATTCGTTCGGCGTGAGTGGCGGCTCGATGCGAAAACGAGCATCGTGAATAAGCGCACTGGTGAAACCCAGAACTTCAATATCGTCGCTTTTGAACCACTGGCGAACATCGCTAAGGGAAACAGTGTCAGTTTTCGGCGTCCACTCCGCATTGTCGGGTGCTATCCACAGTCTGTCGATTATCTCTTGAAGTGTGTCAGTCATAAGCAGACGATGCTGCGTCCGATTCTACAGCCCACGATTCCGCTCTGAAATATCGTGCGTCTGCGACGCATGACTGACGTAATCAGACGATACCGCAAGCATTCGCCCCGTCTTCGCCTTTTTCACTGCATCGCTTGTCTATGGCGATTTCGCACAACTATCGGATTTTCCAGAGCTGATACTGACGCAGAATCGTGACCAGTCCCATTATTGCGAACAAGAATGGAATAGCGGCCAAAAGCCAAGCAAGAGGGTGCCGCAAAACATCGGTCAGTTCCACCACTCCGTAGACCCCACCGATGAAAAATCCAACCCCGACACCCGTCATCACAAAATTGAATTTAGTGTCGTACTTCTTCCAGATGAGCCGCATTAACGCGCAATTATAGAGCAGCTAACGATAACTCTTGAAATCAGGCCATAGCGCTATCGTCTGTTCTCAGAAACTATGGATTGGGCGAAGCAGCGGAAGGCGTCCAGAGGAAGCCGTGTGCATTTGAATTTGCATCCAGAAAGTAGCCCACAACTTCTCCAGCAGCATTAATACCCTCAGCAACCGTATAAATTGACCCTGGGAACTGCAGGTTTGTGAGGTTCTGATTTTGAAACACGAAGCCGGCGGTGACACCTGATGACGGCGTGTAGTATCCCACCACCGCACTTCCGGCAGGGTTGATGCCCACTAAGAACCCGTCCTGCGCGTTAGGTATGGTGAATTGCCTATAATTCGCTTGGTTGAAGAGAAAGAAGTTAGTGGTTCTCGCAATACTTGCCACGTTCCCCGCGACAGTGTTCAAATCGCTCACTCCGGCGGGGAACACCGAAGTTGTACCCGGCGGAGAGACCCGCCGGTATGAGGAGCCTATCAACTCAAAGCCGAGATTTTTACCTCTATAGACCACGCTCCCGACGATTGTGCCTTCGTTGTTGATTGCAAGGGGGAACGTTTGGCTTGCATGAGGGTAACTGACGATCGAGAACGTTTGTGTCCCGGCATCGTACAAGAATCCCGCACCGACACTACGATCGGAACCTACTACGAGGTTTTGATCGTTGATTCCCGTGAAGGCCGTGTATGTCCCACCGGGATACACAATGCTAGTGTACGCTCCACCGCTCAGTAGATACCCGTATACATTGCCGCTTGCATCCCCGTAGCCACCTACGATGTCTCCTTTTGAATTGATGCTACTTGACACGGTGAAGGACGCCCCCGGCACATCAATCTGCGTATACGTCCCTTGCGCCATCAGCGGCACGGTTGCGATCAGAAGCAGCAGAGAGCAGAGTGTGATTCGCAGCGCATTCATATCGACTCCAAGTGAGCGGCTGCAATTCTCCTCTCGCAGGCAGAAGTGGTCAAGATGCAGCAATTTGCGCAGGAGCAAGTTGGTTTCAGCGGCTCAGTTGGCGAAAAATCGCCATTTCACTCACAATCCGGTAATAGGGGCTGAAGGCTCTAGAGCAGGATCTGTAGACGGTCTCCTGCGAGACTGTTGTCGCTTTCGCTGCAGCCTCGATGTCAGAACCGATGTGAAGCTTGATTTCGATAACGACGCCCGTCCGCCATTTCCCGTTTCACGGACTATACGAGTGTGACCCATTCGTGACCAATAGATCAGAACAAGACGTCATCGAACCTTACGGAACAACCCAGGGTGAATGAGCGAAACAGAGCAAGTGATTGAACCAAAAGACTTGCCCGTCCGGATGGGGCGATGAGCAGACTCTTTTAAGTCCCGTGCGTCTGCCAGTTTCGCCACCCGGGCGGGGACACTTGAAAACAATATACCAGTCGATCGAACTTGCCTTTGCTCAGCTTGCGTGAACGCCCTGATTGTCACCCTTGGTTCTTCTGATCCCGAGAAACTCACGGTGCAGACTCCCTGCCGTTCTGGATGAGTTTAAGTGGTACTGGCGCGAGTTGTGGCAATGACTTCTCTGAACTCCTGATTGCGGCGAATGGGCACGTGTTCGGAGAGGCCGCTACGCCTTCGCAGCCATACTGGATCTTTATGGATCGCATTCTCTCCCGCCCTGATCCAATACGCGTGAAAGATCCTGAATGAAGATGCGCGAGCGATCGGCGACTTGATAGACACGCGCTCTGTTGGAGCAGTCATGAACGTACTCACGGTCAATCTTTTTTTCAGCACCCTGGTTTTCTGGATTGCGGCGAAGCTGTACCTGGTTCCGAAACTGGCGGCCTTGCGGACTCGATCGGTTCTGCTCCCCATCTTCCTGTTGCATTCCTTGCGGCACCTGGGACTGATGTTCCTGGCTCCCGGAGCGATCTATGGCGGGTTACCGCCGCAGTTTGCCTATCCTGCTGCGTATGGCGATTTGCTGGCGGCGGTGCTGGCGCTGTGCGCGCTGTGGGCGGTAGCGGCAAATTCGAGGAGCGCGCGTCTGCTCACCTGGATTTTTAGCGTGGAAGGAACACTCGACCTCGCCACTGCGATTACATTGGCGCAAATCTACAAAGCCGCGAATTTTATGGGGCCGGCGTACTGGATCCCGGCATTCTGGGTTCCCGCGTTGTTAGTGACCCACTACATCACCTTCGCGGTACTCATCAAGCATTGGAGGAGTACGCCTGAGTAGAAGCGGCATATCGGTAGGCGAATTCCTTCGCGCAATGCTGATTTCAGAAATGATGCGACTCAACTGTGACACTGCAAGGCTGATGCGCAGAGCGCGCGACGAAACACCACAGGGCATGGATCACTCGATATAACGCCCGCCTGACAATGGTTCCGCTAGACACGTGCTGTTGATGAGTGTCAGGCTTTGCGCGTCCATCCCGCGCCCAATCCTGAGCTGATCGAAACAAGACAACGCAATCCAGTTTAAGTGCGTGCTGCTGCTTACCAGAATCCATACCAAGACTTGCAGCACTCCATTTTTCAATATCACTTTGTGAATAACAGCGCGGCAAGTTCATGCAGCACGCGCAAATGTGAACGCGGGTGCTGTGGTACGTGACGTGCATTTAGCAATGTGCGCTCGGGACGTCTCTGAGTGTGATTGTTAGCACAAGTCATCCTGCCTCTCGGGATCTTCAACTTGCTTAGGAGATAGCGATGGAACATGCATTTCGAAACAATGTGACCCGCTCCTTGCTTGTGGCCCTTTTGTTGAGTTTGTTTCTCGGCACAATGTGGGCACAAGGAGGAGTGGGCGAACTGACCGGTCAGGTCACAGATCCATCCGGCGCCGTGGTTGCCAATGCGCCGGTCACCCTGACCAACACCGCAACCGGCGACAAGCGTTCGACAGTCACGACCGCAGCCGGAGTCTACCGATTCTCGGCGCTGCCAGTCGTGGGCAGCTACACCCTGGAAACCTCGCCGAAAGGATTCAAGACGGTACAAGTGACCGATGTAGTGGTCAGCGTGGGCACGGTAACCAGCCGCGACATCAAGCTGGAACTCGGCGCCTCAAGCGAACAAGTCACGGTCGAAGCCGGCCAGCAGCTGGTGCAGACCGAAGAGGCCGCGGTTTCGCAATTGGTGGATCGCCGCGTGTGGGAGCAGATGCCTCTGGAAGCGCGGAACGCCAATGACTTTGTGAACCTCGTTGCCGGTGCAGTACCGGAACAGATCGCGGGCGGAACCTTCCGTGGCGCGGCAGTGAATGGTACGCGCACCGGAACCGGCAACTTCATGGTGGAAGGCGTGGACAACAACGAGCAGGGCCAGGGCGGCGTCTCGCTCTGCGGCACTGCCTGCGGACAGGGCGGATCGAACACCTCGATCTCTCCGGACGCAATTCAGGAGTACCGCGTTATCACCCACGACTTCAATGCCGAGTACGGCAAGGCTGGCGGGTTTGTCACCGACACCGTGCTCAAGGGCGGCACCAACAGCTTTCATGGATCTTTGTTTGAATACAACCGTATTCAAGCGCTGACCGCGAATGACTGGTTCTCAAACAATGCCGGAGTGCAGGACCACTTAGTCCGGAACCAGTTCGGCGGTTCGATCGGCGGACCGATCATCAAGGACAAGACCTTCTTCTACGGAACCTTCGAAGGTCATCGCCTGCGTCAGTCAACTCCGTTCACCGCGACTTCAATCACCCAGCAGTTCTATGACTTCGTGAACAGTGGAGCGTTTGCAGCATTCGCCCAGTCCAATATCTGCGGCGGACCTTGCACTGTGCCCACCGCTGCGGGATCTATCTTCAACCAACTCCATCAGAAATGGCCACAGGCTGTACCGCTGGCCAACTCGAGCATTAACTGTGCCACAGATACGACTGGTGCTTGCATCGGTCAAGGACCGTACTCCGCTGGAGTGGCGTATCCAGTTCCTATTTACGACTCGGTTACCCAGTCTGCCGTCACTCCTATCAACCAGTACCGTTTCAGCATCAAGGGTGATCACAAGATCGGGAACAACGACCAGATCAACGGCGTTTACCTGTTCGAAGACACTAAATTCCACTGCAACTTCTGCGGCAGCGACACCACCTTCGGAGTTCCGGAAGACAATCCGAACCGCGCGCAGACCGCCGGAATCACCTGGACGCACACGTTCTCGCCGAATGTTCTGAACCAGGCGAAGATGGGATACGTGCGTCGCCTTGCCAACTTCACAGCTCCCGGCAGCGAAGGCATCCCGGAGCTGCTTTCCGGCTTCGATGCGCTGTTCCTGAACGTGGCGTTCGGCGCATCCACGTCGCTTCCGCAGTTCTTCACCGAGAACCAGTTCCAATGGAAGGATGATCTCTCCGTCACGCGTGGCAAGCACAGCCTGAAGTTCGGTGGCGAGTATCGTCGCACCCGGAACGGTTCGAGCTTCCAGGCCGATCGCAACGGCAACTTCGGATACTGGACGGCAGAAGACCTGGTCACGGACGGATTGTTCACAGACAACCTGGACAATTTTGTCGGTGGCTATCAATACGGCGGGTGGTACTACGCCGGAGCAGCCGTGAACCCGACCAACGGCCAGTTGCCCGAGTTCTATCGCGGCTACCGTGCCAATGAATTCGCGTTCTATGGCCAGGATGACTGGCGCGTCAATTCGCGCTTGACCTTAAACCTGGGATTGCGTTGGGACTACTTTGGCCCTCCGCATAATTTCCGGAACAACATCGACTCCAACTACTACTTTGGAGACCCGATCATCCCGATCGCAACCTGCACCGATCCAACAACGGGAGCCACCGGTGTGCGTTGCCAGACCCTGAATCCATTCTTCCCCGGCGGCAGCCCGTTCTATGCCTTTGAAGCGACGGCCCGTCCGGAAGTCCGGAACAGCGATATCTGGCACAAGGACACCAACAACTTCGCGCCTCGGATCGGCTTCGCATGGGACACTTTCGGCAATCAGAAGTGGGTTGTGCGCGGCGGCTTCGGAATCTTCTATGACCGCTTGTACAACAACGTGTTTGAAAACATCCGCTTTAACGCGCCTTTTTATGCGGATGAGAACACCGGCGTTGCCTTCGGTCAGGCCGCCATTGGGCCGCTGAAGACGCCGGGCTTGCTGACCGTCCCTTTCACCAGCAACGCGCAATTCATCAACCCAACGTTGTTCCCGGGTGGACTGCCGTTGCCCATTCCGCGCCACATCGATCAGAACCTGGTGTCGGCGTACTACGAGCAATTCAGCTTCGGAGTCCAGCATGAGTTGAGCAAAGACTTCGCTCTTGAAGCCAACTACATCGGAACCCTGGGGCGCAAGCTGATCGGCATTCTCAACCGCAACACTTACGACGGATTCAGAGCGAGCTCCGGACTTCCGGTTCGCCCGAACCCGCTGTTCAACAGCGACAATGCTCGCGGCAACTACTACGGCTCGAACTACAACGCTCTGGCCCTGACTCTGCGCAAGCGTTTCTCGGCGGGCTTGTCGTTCAACGCCAGCTACACCTACTCCAAGGCCTTGGACGAACTCAGCGACGTGTTCCGTTCGAGGACCGGCCAGATTTCTGCCACCGATGTGCAGAACATCCGGTATGACTACGGCCCGGCCGACTTCGATGTGCGTCACCGCGTCGTGGTCAGTTACAACTACGATGTGCCGCTGTTCAAGTCCAGCCGCTGGTTGGGTGGATGGTCGCTCAACGGCATCTTCTCGTGGAACACCGGCGCGCCCATCGGTCTGTTCGACAGCGGCGCCGATCCGAACAAGGACGGGGTCCGCACCGACCGGCCGCAGTTTGTCGGCACCGACGTGCTGAACTCGATTGTCGGCAACGAGCAGGTCGTGGGTGGAACCAACGCTTACGTCTATCTCAATCCGGCGCAGTTCGGGACCGTTCCCGTACCCGCGGGAGGCTGGGCGAACTCGAACCTCGGCCGCAACTCGATTCCGGGGCCCATGTTCACCAATTGGGACTTCGGCATCAGCAAGGCGTTCAAGATCACGGAAGGCACGAAGATCCGCTTCGATGCCAACTTCTTTGATTTCCTGAACCATCCGAACTTCCAGAATCCGCAGGGTAACTTCTCGGATCCGGCGTTCGGCCAGTCACAGTTGACCTATGGAGACACCGGCGGTCATCGTGTGACCCAGCTTGCGTTGCGGTTCGACTTCTAGTCCGATCGCGGTCGCGAAATACTTAGGCCAGCCCGAACAAGGCTGGCCTTTTTTATTGGCGCGAGTTGTTTAGAAATAGAATTGCGCCGGCGCTTGTCCGGCGCAGAACTATGTCGAACGGGTTTAGTAGCCCATCGCTGCATTCGCAGCAGGAACGTCCTTCGAAGTCATGTCGAAGGTGAGCATGAATCCGTTGGTTCCCTTGAACTCGAATGCGTTCGGACCTTCGCGATAGGTTTCGAGCTCGTTCGGCATCATGATGAAGCCGTCATTGCGCGGCGTTCCCCAATATTTCACGTTCTTCAGCACCGCCGGTTCATCTGTCATGCCCTGAAAACGCTTCAGCTTGACCTCCGCCGTCTTCCCGCTATTCAGGGCTGCGTGCGCCGTGTCTTTGTCAAAGGTCCACGTGTCGATGTTGCCCTCTGCGGTTTGAAACGACTTCCACTTGACCGGGAACACATGTCCGAGGATGTCGCCCAGGGCCTGCCGCTGTTCGGGCGTGGTTGCCTTGTCGAACGTCACCAGAGCCCAGTTCATCTGGCCTTGCGAAAAATCCGGCCCCAGATCGCCAGTAATCCAGAATTTGGCGCCCGCGAGGCTTGTCGAGCCGTAATGACCTGAGTTGACTTTGTAAGCATTATTGAACTTGCAATAGTGTTCAGCCTGGCCATGGTCATGGTGCGCGGCCGGATGCGGATTGAAATAGCAGATGCAGAAGTGTGGGCAACTGCACGCCTCAATCGCGGTGGCGTTGATCGCCCACTCGGACGGCGGAGAAGTGTGACCTGCCGAAACTCCGAGCACGGCAAGGATCGTCAGCAATACCAAATTGCGCATCAGAGTCCCCTCCCTTAACGATTCGGGATTATCCGTCCAAAGAAGTCCTTTCGCAAACAGAAACGGACGGGGGTGGCTGGAAAAGCCGGGCGAGGACGGCATGCCCCGATTGAGCAGGGCATTGTCCCATGTCCCTGGGAGAGGCAGTTCATGGACCCAGGAACTTCAAATGCAACGTGGTGAATGCCTTGAATGTTCGGCGGGAGACCGACATAGTTGCATCCGGAAGTCTAGTTTCGGTTTGCTCGTGTTGCGCGGCGAGTTGATCGAACGTATGACAAAGCAAGACGAAAAGAACCCGAATCACGAGGAAAATCAGTCTTCTTCTCAGCAGTCCCACACCGGCCCGGATGGGCGTCCAATAGAAAACTCCATTCTCCGCATGCTGCCTTATTTGGAGTATGCGACCCTGCAACCGCATCTCGAACTCATCGATCTTCCCATGCAACAGGTCCTGCAAGAAGTTGGCGAGAGGATCGAATTCGGATACTTCCTCAATAGTGGACTGGTTTCGCTGATGGTGGTGACCAGCGATGCGCGGAGCGTTGAGGTCGGAATGGTGGGCAGGGAAGGATTCGTCGGAGCGCCCTTGGTGCTTGGACATCGCAACAGTTCGCAGCGAGCGCTGGTCCAGATCAAGGGTTCGGCCTTGCGGGTGAAGGCAGACGTGCTGAGAAACATTGTGCCGGAGCTTCCCGCGCTGCGCGAGCAAATAAGCCGGTTCGTGCTGTCCCAGGCATTGCAGGCGGCGCAACTCGTGGCCTGCAATCGCCTGCACGAAGTCGAGCAGCGCCTCGCCCGCTGGTTGCTGATGACCCACGACCGCTCGGCTGGGGACTCACTTCCAATCACGCATGATCTGCTGGCGCAAATGCTGGGCAGCGGACGCCCTAGTGTCACCCTGGCAGCAGGCGTTCTGCAGCGCGCGGGCACGATTGAATACACCCGCGGCCAGGTGACCGTGCTTGATCGCAAGGCGCTTGAACACTCAGCCTGTGAGTGCTACGGGGCCATCCGGCGGATTGCCAGCAGCGCATCCGAGAGCTGATTCACTTGCCCGACGAACCAGTGGTATAGACTCTCCTGTTTCGCGGACTGGAGGTCTGCATCATGAGTTGGTCGAGTAAGCTGGCAAAGCCGTATCGGGTCGAGGAAGGGAAGAAGTTCCGGCTAAAAGATTTTGACCCCGAGGACACCAACGGGTTTCATTCCGAGGAGCACGCCAAGGAACTTCTGCAGAAGGGCATCGAGCGCATGGCCGAACTGCAGGACAAGCTCTACGCGCAGGACGCGTGGGCCTTGCTGCTGATCTTTCAGGCCATGGACGCCGCCGGTAAAGATGGCGCAATCAAACATGTGATGTCGGGCCTGAATCCCCAGGGCTGCCAGGTGTATTCGTTCAAGGCGCCGTCCGCGCAGGAACTCGATCACGACTTTCTTTGGCGAACCAACATCTGCATACCGGAGCGCGGACGTATTGGCATTTTCAACCGCTCCTACTACGAAGAAGTTCTGGTGGTGCGGGTGCATCCGGATTTGCTGAAAAAACAAAGAATTCCCGCGCAGTTGATGACGGGAAAGATCTGGGAACACCGCTACGAGGACATCTGTTGCGTAGAAAAGTACTTGTCGCGCAACGGCATTGTAGTTCGGAAGTTTTTCCTGAATCTCTCACGGAAGGAACAGAAGAAACGCTTTCTGGCGCGCCTCGATCACCCCGAAAAGAATTGGAAGTTCTCGCCCGCAGATCTCGCGGAACGCGAGCGCTGGGACGACTACATGGACGCATACGAAGAAATGGTCCGCAATACGGCAACCGAGCACGCTCCGTGGTACGTGGTTCCGGCCGATAACAAGTGGTTCACTCGGTTGGTGGTTGCGGCCGCGGTGGTGGACACGCTGGAGGGCCTCGATCTGGCCTACCCTGAAGTGGGTCCGGAAATGGAAGAGAAGCTGAAAGCGGCCAGGGCGCAACTGGAGAGGCGAGGAAAGAAGGCTTCGACATAACGCCGTCGCCCCGGCGCCTGACCGGGGCACATCCCCATCTAAGTCGTCTGCGTGCGCTTTCCAGAACGGGTGCTCGGGGATTACCATGGAGAACACTTCTTTCCCGGAGATGAAACAAATGTGTCGCACCCCGTCGCATAAGCGTTCCGTCTGCTTAATTTCACTCTGTTTCTTCATTCTGAGCTCGAGTCTGGCAATTGCGGAACAAAGCAAAGTCGAGCGCACTCGTAAACCTACGGAGCAGCCTGTTCAGAAGCAGGGTGATGCACCTGCCGGCAAGAGCAATGAAGATACGCTCTTCAAGGGCATGAGATACCGCCTGATCGGGCCGTTCCGAGGAGGGCGGTCGCTGACCTCGGCGGGAATTCCCGGGGACCCGACGACGTACTATTTCGGCTCGACCGGCGGTGGCGTCTGGAAGTCCACTGACGGCGCGATGACCTGGACACCTCTTTTCGACAAAGAGGGCGTGGGCTCGATCGGCAGCCTGGCAGTGGCGAACTCCAACCCGAACATCGTGTATGTCGGGACGGGCGAAGCCTGCATCCGCGGCAACATCTCGCACGGGGACGGAATTTACAAGACGCTCGATGGCGGGAAGACCTGGAAGAACGTCGGCCTGCGGGACTCGCGGGCGGTGGGGAAGTTAATCATTGATCCGGACAATCCGGATCGCGTCTTTGTTGCGGTGCTGGGACACCCGTACGGACCGAACACCGAGCGCGGGATCTTCCGCACCACTGACGGCGGCAAGACCTGGGAAAAAGTACTGTACAAGGATGAGAACACCGGTGGCATCGATGTTGCCTTCGATCCGCACAATGCCAACATCCTTTACGCTTCGCTCTGGGAGGCTCGGCGTACTCCGTGGAGCCTGTCGAGCGGCGGTACGGGAAGCGGCCTCTATCGCTCCAATGACGGCGGCACGACCTGGAAGCAGCTACAGGAGCACGGTCTTCCTAAAGGACCCTGGGGACGAATCGGAGTGGCAGTTGCCGCCAATTCTGATCGAGTGTATGCGCTGATCGAAGCGCAGGACGGCGGGATCTATCGCTCTGATGATGGCGGAGAGACTTGGCAATTAGTGGATGGCGACCGAGCGTTGCAGCAGCGGGCCTGGTACTACATGCATATCATCGCCGACCCGCAGGATGCTGACACCGTCTACGTGGCCAACGTGGATTTCTACAAGTCGACTGACGGCGGCCGCAGTTTCAACAAGGTCAAAGTTCCTCACGGCGACAACCACGGCATGTGGATCGATCCCAAGAACCCGCGCCGGATGACGGTTTCCAACGATGGCGGGGTTACGGTTAGCTTCGACGGCGGGAAGACCTGGACGCGCCAGGACAACCAACCTACTGCGCAGTTCTACCATGTGACCACCGATTCGCGAACTCCGTATTACGTATACGGTTCACAGCAGGACAACAGCACGGTGGCGATCGCGAGCCGCAGCGATGATGAAGCGATTGGCCGTGCCGATTGGTATCCGGTGGCAGGCGGCGAGGCCGGATACATCGCCCCCTATCCGCCTGATCCCAACATTGTTTATGCGGGGGACTATGAAGGGCTGATCACAAAGTTCGACAAGCGCACCGGCCAGACCAAAGACATCACGGTGCAGCCCGACCTGAGTGATGGCGCGGGTGCCGCTGTGGTCGAACATCGGTTCCAATGGACGGCGCCGATTCTGCTTTCTCCTCACGATCCCAACGTTCTCTATCACGCCGGGGAACGCCTGTTCAAGACGACGGATGGCGGCATGCATTGGGAGGCGATCAGTCCCGACCTGACTCGCAACGACAAGAGCAAGCAGCAGACCTCGGGTGGGCCGATCAATAAAGACGACACCGGCACGGAGTACTACGACACCATCTTTGCGCTGGCGGAATCGCCACTGGTAAAGGACCAGATCTGGGCGGGAACCGATGACGGCCTGATCCAACTCACGCGCGATGGCGGCAAGACCTGGACCAACGTCACCCCGAAAGACCTGCCAGAATGGAGCCGCATCAGCCAGCTCGAAGCCTCGCCCCACGATGCAGGCACTGCCTACATCGCCGCGGATCGGCATCAACTCGACGACCTGCAACCTTACATTTATAAGACCAGCGACTATGGAAAGACCTGGACGCGCATCAACAAGGGTATCGCGGCCAACACCTTCGTGCGCTCGGTCCGGGAAGATTCCAAGCGCAAAGGGCTGCTGTTTGCCGGAACTGAGACTGGTGTCTATGTCTCGTTCAATGACGGCGCGGACTGGCGGGCCTTGCAGTTAAACCTGCCGACCACCCCAATCCACGATCTCGTGGTGAAAAACGATGACCTGGTTCTGGCGACCCACGGGCGGGCGTTCTGGATCCTCGACGACATCGCTCCGCTGCGACAGTTTGCCGACGAGGTGCCGAATCACGACGTTCATCTCTATACGCCGTCTACGGCCACCCGGCTTCACTGGGGCGACGACGCTCCCAAACCCATTCTGGTGGGACAGAACCCGCCGCCCGGCGCGGTGATCTACTACTACCTGAAAGACGCTCCAAAGGGGGAAGTCACACTTGAGTTTCTTGACGACAGCGGTAAAACAATTCGGAGATTTTCCAGCAACAAGGTGCAGCAGCTCGATGAGCCGCTCGATCCGGATGACAAGAAGCCGGAAAAAGAGATCAAGCCCGAAGCTGGGTTGAACCGCTTTGTATGGGACATGCGCTACGAAGGCGCGACTCGAGTGCCGGACCACTACCTGTTTGAACAGAAGGACGGCAGCCGCGGCCCGCTGGTCGTACCCGGCAAGTACCAGGTACGTCTTACCGTGGACGGCAAGAGTCAGACCGCGCCGTTCGAAGTGAGATTGGATCCGCGCGTCAACACCTCGCAAGCTGACTTGCAGAAGCAATTCGACCTGCTTATGCAGATCCGAGAGCAGCTAAGCAAGGTGCATAATGCGGTGAACCAGATTCAGGACGTCCGCAGCCAGGTGGAGGGGCTGAAGAGGCGCTTGCCTGAGAATGTCAGCACCAGGCCGGTGTCAACCGCGGCCGGCGATCTGGATCAGAAACTGGTTTCGTTGCGCGATGACATGATCCAGATGAAGATCAAGGCTAACGAAGACTCGCTGGCATTTCCGCCGAAGATCGACGGCAAGCTGGCATTCCTGTTCATGACCATCGACGAGTCGAGCGATACCGCCCCGACCGAGGCGGCGTATCGCGAGTTCGACAAGTTGAAAAAGCAATCGGACGAGTACCTGGCGCGCTGGGACGATCTGCAGAAGACCGACCTTGCGAGTTTCCAGAAAATGATTGCGAACCAGAATATCCAGGCCATCGTGGTGCCGCTCGCGGAGGACGCCAATGGAACCGGGGGTGCTCCGCGGTAGTTCGGCCGTTTGCGCGCGCATGAGAATGCCGGGGTCGCCATCGCAGAAGGGGCAATCCCTATAGGGCCTGCCCCATTTAAGTTGCATGCGGCGCTGCCGATGCTAGAATCACCCCAGTGATCTTGCACTGGGACGCATTCTGCATCTAAGCCTGTAAGGTTTTGAATCTGTTTATCTCAAAGTGCAAATCCCGCCGATGGCTGGGCTATGTATGCGTAGCCGTTGTGCTGTTCTGTGCTCTGGCCCAGGCTGCTCATCTGTGCAATCTCCATATCGTGCCTGGCGAGGGCTCGCCGCACGTCTATCCTTCTTCCTCAGCAGGCAGACTATGCATGACTTGCCTGTTGGCGCAGACTGCCACGGTGATGGCACTACTGGTAGCAGTGTCCAGTCTGTTGACGCGCCGCTCGCAGGGAAGTTTTCAAATCGCTTCGCGCTCGTTCTTTGTTTCTTTTGAACTCTACGTTCGCCCGCCGCCCGCATTTTAGCCATCCTTGTTTTCTGATCGGCATTCACAATGACATCCCTCATATGTCTGGTTGCGAGACCCGATCAACGCGATTACTCGAAGACCATTTCTCAGGCATGAAGTCCGCCGGGTGGAGGTTGACTTATGGCAAGATCATTTGTGAGCTTGGTTCTGTTGCTCTTAGCGGCGCCCTTTATCGCTCAGCCGGCAAATGGGCAAGCACAAGCCAGCGGCAGCGATCAGGCCGCAATGGAGCAGCGCATCAAAGACCTTGAGGAGCGGGTCATCGCGCTGGAGGGGCAACTGCGTGTGCTCAAGAGCGCACAGCCAGCACCTGCCGCCGCGCCAGCGACAGCCTCCCCGACCGTAGCCGAGCAGCCTGCTGCACCGGCGCCAGCCGAAACCCAGACGGGGGAGGGTGCGGCAGCCAGTGCGTCTACCCAGGCGCAAACCTACGGAGGAGCGGGCGGATCAGCAGCCAAGGCGCTGAACCCTGATATCAGTGTCATTGGCGATTTCATTGGTGCGGCGGGCGGCAATTCCGCGCCAGGGTTGGCCACCATTCAGCCTTTTCCAGCCCTGCAAATGCACGAGTCAGAGTTAGGGCTTCAGGCGATCATCGATCCCTACGCCCGCGGAGATTTCTTCCTGTCTTTCGGCGAGGAAGGAGTGGACCTCGAAGAGGGCTACATCACGTTCACTGCGCTTCCGGCGAATCTCGTGGCCCGGGTGGGGAAGATGCGGTCGGCCTTCGGCAAGGTCAACACCATGCATAATCACGTCCTGCCCTGGGTGGATCGTCCTCTGGTCACCACCAATCTGGTGGGAGGCGAAGACGGTATTGACGACGCCGGGGCATCGATACAACGCATCCTGCCTGCGCCAAAAGGGATTTTTTTGGAAGCTACAGGGCAACTCTTCCGCGGCGATTCTTCGAATGTTTTCCAGAGCGCTCGCAACAGCGATGTAAGCACGGTGGACCACCTGCGGGCCTACAAAGATCTGAGTGAATCGACCAACCTCGACATCGGTCTGTCGTATGCGCGTGGGCACAACAATGGAGAAATCGCCTCGCAGGGAATCGCAACCGGCAACTTCATTACCAGCCTTTACGGCGTCGACGCGACGCTGCGATGGAAGCCGCTACGGCGCTCCATTTACCATTCCTTTATCGCGCGCAGCGAGTTCATATGGAGCCAACGCCATCAGCTTGGGCCCGAACAACGCGCCTTCGGATTCTATGCAGCCGCGGATTATCAACTTGGACGACGTTGGTTTCTGGGCGGACGCTTTGACCGCTCGGACCGCAGCAGTCTGGCGAACCTCACTGATAAAGGCGGCTCCCTGGTGTTGACATACTGGCCGAGTGAGTTCAGCCAGATTCGCGGCCAGTATGAATACACCAAGTATGCTGAAGGACAGTCCGGAAACCAATTGCTGTTGCAGCTGATCTTTTCGCTGGGAGCTCACGGAGCGCATCCTTTTTAGAGGTATTCATGAAACTCATGCAGAAGAAACTATTCGTGGCAGCGTTTGTAACCGCAGTTCTGTTGAACGCTTTGCTGGCGCCGATTAACGCGGAAGCGAAAAAGCTGAATGTTGTCACCGCCACAACCGATATGGCTGCCTTGACCCAGGAGGTCGGGGGGGACAAAGTTTCGGTCGAATCCATTGCCAAGGGCTACCAGGACCCGCATTTCGTCGAGGCCAAGCCCAGTTTCCTGCTCAAGCTTCGCAATGCCGATCTTCTGATCACCGTCGGCTTGCAGTTGGAAATTGGATGGTTGCCTCCACTGATTACCCAGAGTGGGAACGCGAAAATCCAGGTTGGCGCCAAGGGCTATCTCGATGCCTCGCAGTTTGCCGAGATTCTCGACATCCCTGCCGGCCAGGTCACTCGTGCCATGGGCGATGTGCATCCCCTCGGGAACCCACACTACTGGCTTGATCCCGATAACGGCCGCCGTGTTGCCAAGGGAATCGCAGGCAAACTGGCCGAACAGGACCCGGAGGATGCGGCGTACTTCCAGCAACGCTTCCAGGACTTCGACAAGCGCCTGACCGCAGCCGAGCAGAAGTGGGATGCCGAGATGAAGCCGTTTCGCGGCCGCAAGGTGGTCACTTACCATAATTCGTTCCCCAACTTCGCGAAGCATTTCGGGTTGAATGTGATTGGGTACGTGGAACCCCGCCCAGGTATCCCTCCAACACCGAGCCACACCCTGGAACTGATTGCGCTCATGAAGCGTGAAAACACCAAGGTCATCCTGGTGGAGCCCTATTTCGACCTGAAAACGCCGAATTCGATTGCGCGGGAAACCGGCGGCAAGGTCGTGCAATACCTGCCATCGGTCGGCGGCGAGAAAGAAGTGACGGATTACTTTAAGCTTTTCGATTACGACATTGACCTGATCACAAAGGCGTTCCAGGCGACGCAGTAACAGAGGCGAACACAACCATGGAGATTCTACCGTTCTTACTCTGGCCTTTCGTGGCCAGCCTGATTCTTACCGGAATTCATGCCTATCTCGGCGTGCACGTGGTGGAGAGAGGCGTAATCTTCGTTGATCTGGCCCTTGCCCAGATTGCGGCCCTGGGTGCGACCATTGCCATTCTGATAGGCATGGACGCTCATGGCGCCGGCGCTTACTGGCTAAGCCTGGCATTTACGTTCGTGGGAGCGGCGATCTTTGCCTTCGCCCGTACGCGACGGGGCCACATTCCTCAGGAAGCGTTTATCGGAATTGCGTATGCGGTTGCCTCGGCCGCGGCCATCCTGGCCATGAGCAAGGCAACTGGAGAGACTGAGCACCTCAAAGACATGCTGGTCGGCAATATTCTTGCCGTGGACAAACATGAAGTTCTAAAGACCGCGGTCCTGTATGGCGTGGTTGGGGTGTTCCACTATATCTTCCGCCGCAAGTTCCTGCTCATCTCCACCGATCCGGCGCAGGCCGAGGCGAAGGGCATGAGTATTCGGTTCTGGGACTTCCTGTTCTACGCCTCCTTCGGCTTCGTCGTGACTTCATCGGTGGCGATTGCGGGAGTATTGCTGGTGTTCTGTTACTTGATCGTTCCGTCAGTCGGGGCGATGCTGTTTGCAGACCGAGTCGGTCGCCGCCTGGCGATCGGCTGGACGATGGGGACGCTGGTGTCTGCGCTGGGAGTTTACTTCTCGGTTTGGCTTGACTTGCCAACGGGCGCCACCATCGTGTGCACATTCGGTGGGGTGTTGATCCTCATGTTCCTTGTGCACGTCATTTTCTTTCATGGCCGGAGAGCCCATCAACTCGATGGGGCGCATTCTGCAGAGCGGCAGCCGGTGGCATCCGGGCGATCTCATTGAAGCGTTGGGGAACGCCCCTCTACCTTCGTGCCATGCCTATGGCACCTTAGTGGTTTGCACTCCCGGTACCCCCTTGCTACCGTGAACCTCAACAAGGTTTCTTCCCCCATCCAGGTGCTTGGGCATCCGGCAAATGGGGGGTGGGCTATGAAATTGGTTCATCTGTGCTATGCGGCGATCGGCTTTGCGGTGGCTCGCTGGTTGTTTGGGCGGCGGTCGGTTTCCGTAATAGATCCGGTGGCGCGGTTTCGATCCTCTGGCTTGATGTAGTCACCGCGTACAATTTGGGCGTGCGGCGCCCCGTTGCGTCGCTACTTGTCCCGCACGCCCGGCTCACCTCTTATCTGAGGTCTCCTTCCCGAAAGGTCTACGACCATGGTTTGCCTGCCATCCTGCTGCACCTGCGGCTCCCTGATTTAGAGTTGTATTGAGAGCGCGAACGATCTCTCCCCATCGTGGTGTGTTCTCCTCAGGCCCAGGGCGTTGCAATGAAGCGCGCGCACATTCCGTTGGCTTTGGTCGTACTCGCTCTGCTTGGAGTTCCGCAGACCATGCGGGCGCAAGCCGATACTGCGGAGACCTCGCTCGGCGACTTGGCCCGTTCCATTCGCAAGAAGAAAGCAGAGGCCAGGCAAGCGCCCGAACCGGTTGCCAATCATCCTGTCATTGATAATGACAACTTATCGGCCGTGATGGACGAAGCCGCAAGCACGCACAAAATCAGCAGCATGTTGTTTTCGATCGACTCGGTCGCCAACAAGTTTCAAGTTTCCTCTCCCGATGTCACTTGCAGCCTGGCATTCGATGCGCGCGCCGCCGCGCTGCTCAGCAATGCCCCCAGCGCCCGCGATCTGCCCGAGACAGAACTGGCGCGGCTCGATGGGCCGGCAACCATGGACGGCAATACGCTGCAGATCTCTATATTCAACGGGACCGAGTGGGAGTTGCGTGAAATCGTGATTGGCCTGACCGTATTGCGCGGTTCAGACGCGGAACACGATGCCGCCGCAGCGCTCACCCCGGTGGGACTGCTCACACCGCCCGCCCAGGTATCAAGCCCGACGGAGAAGCGCTCGGATGTGACTTACGTGTTTCACTTGAGGGGAACGGCGGTCCCGTTTGCGACAACCGTGTTTCGCGAAGCGCTCGACGCTGCTTTGGGTCCCGAGCAGGATTGGCATTGGTCGATACTTCAGGCAAAGGGCATTCCGCCCAGGCAGCTCACGCCTGCGCCGACGCAGACATCCAAAGTGGTGCTTCCCTGAAACTCAGCTCACTGGCTGAACTCCTTGGGCCATGCCGGTTTTCAAACTGCGATAGGCCGCATCCAGGATGAGTTGGTTCTGCCAACCCTCTTCGCCTGGAACCCGGAATGTTGTGCGCTCCTGGAGTGCGATTGCGAATTCATCTACCTGGCGCGCGTAGGCCTCGTAATTTGTGACCTCTTCGGTCTCGACAATCGTCCCCGCCTTTACCAATTGCAACAGGATCGGATGCTCTACATTCAACGCATCCATCCCGCGCAATGCGCCCTGGTCCCCGACGATTTCGATAGGCGTGCGGTAAGGCACGCGAGTCGAAACCATGACCGAGCCCAGCGTTCCGCGTGAGAAGCGCAACGCCAGGACAGCGGCGGCTTCCACATCTCCGGAGTCTTGGTCCGAATAGCCTCTGGCGGTAACTTCGATTACTTCATCCTGGAGGATGTAACGCAAGGCATCGATGCAGTGAACGCCAACATCAGCGATGGGGCCTCCCCCGGCAAGCTTGGCATCGGTCAGCCATTTCCGGGGATGTTCACGGCCGGGATAAGAAAACTCAGCGCGGGCAAATACCGGGGTCCCAATCTGTCCGGACGCGATCCGGGCCCGCAAGCTGGCAGTGCTGTGCTCAAAGCGAAACACCTGAGCAATCCCTAACAGCAGACCCGCATCCCGGGCAGCGCGTACCATTTCCCGGCACTCATCCGCATTCATGCCCATGGGTTTTTCGCACAGCACCGGTTTTCCGTGCTTAAGTGCGAGCAGCACATCCTGGAGATGGCAGGAGTTGGGAGTCGTGACCAGCACGGCGTCCACTTCGGCGGAACGGCACAGATCTTCGGCGGAATCGAAGGCGATTGGGATGTTGTACTCTCGCGCCGAGGCGCGGGCAGCGGCTAGATCCCTGCGTGAGAGGGCGCTGACGCGGCACCGCTTGGCTTTTGCAAAGCCGGGCATCAGCCGCCTCACGGCATGAAGACCGAATCCCAGGATTCCAAAACGAGTCATGAACGATTCCATTTGTCTTGTTACAGGTCCAATTCGATTTGACTTGCCGGCACTGCTGACCTAACATTCCGTCGCAATCGCGAATTACCCCCAATGACTGGCGAAATCCTGGGTCACTACCGAGTCTTCGAGTTAATCGGCTCGGGAGGCATGGGGGAAGTCTATCGCGCTACTGATGATCGGCTTGGCCGCAACGTCGCGCTTAAACTTCTCAAGCCTTCCTTTGCTCATGATTCCGATCGCCTCCGACGTTTCGAACAAGAGGCTCGCGCCGCGGCGGCCCTGAATCACCCCAACATTGTTGCGATCTACGACATTGGAGTTCACGCCGGCTCACCCTTCATTGTTTCCGAGCTATTAGAAGGTCACACGCTGCGACAAAAGCTGATCAGTGGGCTTCTGCCGTTAAGGGTGGCCCGAGACTTTGCCATCCAGATCACGCAGGGGCTGGCTGCGGCCCACGAGAAGAAAATTATTCATCGTGACCTCAAGCCGGAGAACCTTTTTATCACGAAGGATAACCGGGTCAAGATCCTTGACTTTGGAATTGCCAAGCTCACGCACGGGGAAGTAGGCGAGGACCAGTCCATTGCGACCATGACCACTCAGACCAAGAGCGGGTCGGTTCTGGGTACGGTCGCCTATATGTCTCCCGAACAGTTGCGGGCGAGAGCCGTTGACCACCGCAGCGACATCTTCAGTTTTGGCGCCATTCTCTATGAAATGCTGACCGGAAGACGCGCGTTCGTCGGGGAAACCGAAGTGGATACCATCACTGCCGTCCTGAGGGAAGAACCGCAGGAAATGCAGTTGGTGCGGCAAAGCATCCCCGAGGGCTACGAGCACATCGTTCGGCATTGCCTCGAAAAAGACCCCGAGAACCGTTTCCAGACCGCTCGCGACCTGGAATTTGCGCTGACCACGATCCCGGAAAGTCCGACAGCACGCGTAGCGGTGCGGACCAGTCCTGTCACCTCGGCCTACAAGCGCCGCCTGCCCTGGATTGCGCTTGCGATACTCCTGGTCGTTGCCGCCACGGTTGTAGGGTGGCGTCTGAGACCCATGCCGAATCCGAGCTACACCCGGCTCACATTTGAACGGGGTACCGTTTATTCGGCCCGGTTTGCCTCCGGCGGACACAACGTGCTCTACTCTGCTGCCTGGAACGGCAATCCGATCGAGGTATACACCAGCGCGTCTGATTCGGCGCAGTCGCGTTCGCTGGGGCTGAGGTCGGATTATCTGGCTGCGGTCTCCTCCAGCGGTGAATTGGCATTGATCCTGCGCGCTACTCATGGATCCCGGCTCGATTTCATAAACGGCATTCTGGCGCGGGCTCCGCTGGCCGGTGGTGCCCCGCGCGAAATCGAAGAAGACGTTCGCTGGGCCGATTGGAGCCCTTCCGGCGAACTGGCCGTGGTCCATCATGTGGGAGGACGGAGCCGGCTGGAATTTCCGGCGAACCACGTCTTGTACGAGACCGGCGGATGGGTCAGCCATATCCGCGTCTCCCCTGCGGGAGATCGCATTGCATTTTTCGATCATCCTGCGCTTTGGGACGATCGCGGCTCGGTGTGCGTGGTGGATCTATCAGGAAATCGCACAGTGCTCTCGGGGGCGTGGGAATCGGAAGACGGTCTTTCTTGGTCCTCTCGAGGAGATGAAATTTGGTTTACTGCGGCCAAGAGCGGCTTCAATCGTCAACTCTGGGGTGTCTCCCTCAACGGCCGGCAGCGGCAGATCTTAGCGGTCCCCGGAGACCTTACTCTCCAGGACATTGCCGCTGACGGACGGGTGTTGCTGTCGGTGGACAACGAGCGGGTCGCGATGGAGTGGACCGGCAAAACCGATTCTCAATTCCAGGATCTTTCCTGGTACGACTGGTCGGTCGCGAAAGATATCTCCAGCGACGGAAAGTGGGTGCTGTTCGAAGAAAGCAGCGAGCCTTCCGGGCCCAACTACGCGGTCGGGATTCGAAGTACCGACGGCTCACCCCCGATCCGGCTCGGAGAGGGAAGCGCCGGTGGCCTGTCACCCGATGGTAAGTGGGCGGTGGCGGTTCCGCTGAATCATCCTCCACGGCTGACGATTCTTCCCGTTGGGCCAGGTCAGTCCCGTGAGGTGCTTCTACCTGCGCTTGAGCATATTGACAACGGCTCTGCCCATTTCATGCCAGATGGCAAGCACGTGATCGTGAACGGCCACGAACCGAACCACCCGGGACGAACCTACCTGGCTGATTTGTCTGGCAAAGTGACCCCCATTACGCCACCTGGCGTGTATGCGAGCCTGCCATCGTTTGACGGTAAGTACGTTGTGGGCAAGGCAGGAAGCGATCGCAGGATCACGCTGTTTGGGCTGGACGGCAGCGCGCCACGTCCGGTGCCGAATCTTGATCCCGGATATGACGTCGCACAGTGGTCCCGCGACAGTTCGGCCCTGTTCGTTCACCGTTCCGGTGAGCTTCCGCTGACCGTGTACCGCGCTGAAATTGCGACCGGCAAACTCACGCCGGTCCGCCAATTAGTTCCCGCCTACCGCGTAGGCGTGGTTTCGATTTCGCCCGTGGTCACCAACGGCGACGGATCTGAGTTCGTATACAGCTACTACCAGACGCTGTCAGTCTTGTATTCCGTATCGGGCCTGAACTGATCAGTCGAGCGTACCCTCAAAATCCTTTCTAACATAGTGGAAGAAGATGGAGGTGGAACTCCTTCCTTCGGCCAAAACTGTTCGTGAGTGCGGAATATCTATGCCTCGATATAGTAGCCCGTCCCCGATCCTCTGGTAGACCGAGATCTCGCTCTCTCCAGGATGCAGCACCAGAGGCCACGTCGTCGGATCGTCCGGCTCGGGAGAGAAATCAAGGCAAAGGCTGATGCTGAATTCACATTGTGCGCGGTCTGTATGCTTCTCCAGGTCAGCGCCACCCTGGTAGGACGCAACATAAACGTAAGAGGGCTTCACCGGCTCTCGAACCAACGCGCTCACCGCGGCAGTGAGTTGAAAGTGAAAGTACCGGGCGACACCTTCATTGTGTGCAACATAACGCCGTGCACTCTGGGAATCCCCGAAGCGCATGGCCCCGGTCCGGATCAAGTATCGGTAATACCGTCGCAGTGCCGAGATGTGAAACGGGTGCAGCAACCCCCGCAGTGGAACGAATCCACGTTGTTGAAACAGCGATGATGGCTTCGCGTTGTGATGAGCGCGATGATTCTCGTCCCCTTCCTCCAATAGCACACCGGCGAGCCATAAGGCGCGAAGCATCTCTGGGGTAAAGCACTGTTCCGGACCAGCCCGTCCACATCGAACTTTCCGCAAGTTTTCCGCAGTGTCCGGAGCAAGCCAGAAGGGATCAAATCTTTGACTAACCCGGTCTGGGACCCACACAATGTCACCCTGAAGTGCGAACTGATCCGTGAACGGAATGAGCGGTCTCAGTTCCTGCGGGATATTTGTATCCACGGTCCAAACACACGCAGGGTTGATCGCCAGCCGGCGGTTCTCCCTGCGTGTCCAGTTGGGCGCCCGCATGAAGTGAGCAGGGACGAGGTGGTCCGGTTGATTCTCGACCTGACAGTGAAATGACGACGGGGGAAGAGTCACATCAGTGTGAGCTGTCGTCCGTTCCAGATCGCGTTCCACCCACGTGAGCCATGCCTTGTCGTTCACCGGTGGAACCATCCATTCACTGTAAAGCGGCTATCCACAAACGCCCGCGATGGACATTCTACCGGGGTAATTTCATGGGCCAGTGCGCTGGGGAAGAACACGATCTGGTTCTGCCTCGGGACAACCACCCGGTAATCTGCCGTGGGGGCGTACACCCCGTTCTCCTTACGAGTGTCATAAATCCGGAGTTCTCCGCCGCGGAAAGGCTTCGGTTCTCGGTGCAGGAAATAAACAAAGGTGATCTCTCTAGTGGCGATTTCTCCCTGGCCATCGTCGCAGTGCCAGCGGAAGAAGTCGCCGTCATTGCTGGCGGTGATTTGTGCTTCCACACGCGCGATGGGGAATGCTTGCCGGCCAAGTTTCTCGAGCACGCGAGGAAGATAAGCCCGCGCGCGCTCCACCAGCAGCGAGCCCGGTCCCGCCAATTCGAATAACACCATGGAGCGGCGATATTCGAAATCTACTGAGCCTCCCGGCACGCCGGGCGAAATCACCTCGCTCAGCCGGTACTGAGGTTCGCAGGATTGCGCGTAACGCATCAGAGATTCCAACTCCGCCGGAGCCAGAAACTCCTCAAGCACGACACATTGCGCCTGGAGGAAATCCTCGTCGGCGGTTGCGACGGCGCTTACCGAAGTCTGCCAGGGAAGAATGCCGCTCGGATTGGGCGCAGGTGAAGGCGGAGTCGGACTCGGCGGTCTAGGCGCTCCCGTTTTGGGATCAGGCGACGGAGCCTGCACCAGGATCGCGTTGGGCGACGGTGCCGGAGACGGTGGCGTGGGACTGGGGGGACGTGGCGCTCCCGTTTTGGGATCGGGCGACGGGGCCTGTGCCCAGATGGAATTCGGGGATGGCGCCGGAGATGGCGGTGTTGGACTGGGCGGACGCGGGGCATTGGGCGTCGGGCTCGGAGGCGGTTGCTGCTGCCCCTGAATTCTCGCCCCTCCATTGGATTGCGACCACTCCTGAAGCAGCCGCCTTTCCAAGCCGTCCTGCAAACTTCTCGTCGCCCGCTGCGCCAGGGTTTCAGCGACCACCGAGGCGACAGTCTTCTTGAGCTCCGAAGCCAGTACTTGATCTCCACTGGCTCGGCGCAGCATGTTCTCAATCAATGACCGTTCCAGTGGGGTTAGAAGATCCTCATCGTGCAGACATACCTCTGACATGTGCTCTGCGAGCGTTCTTGCCATCGACGGCCTCCTTATAAGTCAGCGAGGCCCTGCGCGCTGGAACTGCGCGGACAAAGGCGATAGGGGTTGGAGCAGACTACCAGAAAACGGGCCTGGCTCCAAGCAAACAAGTGTTAGAGACTTAGTTATCGGGGGTAGGCTTCCCGTGGCGCGCAGTGGCGTGTCTAACTCGCGACCTCCCCGAAGATATCCACAGGCTTGCAGAGCCTCTACTCGGCTTATACTTGCGCCGCGCGATAGCGCTAGAGGTTCTCCCCCAATGAACAAGGCTCTGCAGGTGGTGCTTATCACCTTGGCACTGGCTGGTGCCTACTGCTCTCTCACCACTCACATCGTAACTCCCAACGCAAACTCGGCGGTCGAGAAGTCCGTAATGTACGCCGATGGCAGCGATCCTATGCCCGCATGCCGAGGAAGAGTTTGTCCACCACAAGATAATTAACTTCTCAAAATCCCGTTTCCAGACGTGATCGGCGAAATTAGGGTTGCGCCGGTGACAAGGGCGAGGTATGCTTCACGCCGTCCCCCATCCGAGCGCCATGACCCTTATGACCTACGCAAGCTGGATGTTAGGCCCCATTCTCCAGATTACGCTGCTTGTTTTCATGATTCGTCGCAAGCTGCGTACGACCTTTCCGCTGTTCTTCTCCTACATCCTGTTCCAAGTGCTGAAGTCGGCCTGCCTGGCTCTCTTCTTTCGCTTCGATCAGATGGATTACTTCTATGCTTACTGGACGGGGAACGCCATCAGCGTATTCCTGGCCCTTACAGTCATGGATGAGATCTGGCGGCAGCTTTTCGGGCCGTACGAAGGGATCCAACGTTTGGGATCGCTTATCTTCCGATGGGCCTGCGTAGTTTTGTTTCTTGCCGCCCTGGTCATCGCCACCTCCACCCAGCGCAGCAGCGCCGATCGCCTGATCGCTGCCGTCTTCACGTTTGACCGGACCATGCGCCTGGTGCAGTGCGGACTGGTCTTCCTGGTCGTGATCGTTTCTCGCTTTCTCAAATCGTTCTGGAGACAACAGGTATTCGGCATCGCCCTGGGCTTTGGCATTTTTGCCAGCATTGAATTGGTGCTGGTGAGTTTGCTTACGCGTTACGGGGCGAGCCACATCAACAGCATCAGCCTGGTCAAGAGCATCGCCTATAACGCGGTGACCGTTCTCTGGATCGGCTACGTGCGCCTGGCGGTCCCGGCATCGGCTACCAGGCTGGCGGGTGATCCGCAACTGGAACTGTTGAATCAGGCGATCCTGGGAATTCCTGACTCCGCCGAAGATCACACTTTCCTTACTCGCGTCGAAGAGGCGGTGGAACGTGTGTTGGCCCGGAGTGCGGAACAGAAGAGAAAGTCTGCCTAGGCCGGATTTATTTCGCGGCCATAGCGCCAACCAGCGACTCGAAGATCTTGAAGCCTTCAGTGCCCCCTAGCTCAGCTTCGGCGGAGCGCTCGGGGTGTGGCATCATCCCTAGGACATTGCGTCCTTCATTGCAGATGCCGGCGATATTCTCGATCGAGCCGTTGGGGTTGGCCTCGGGAGTGATCTCCCCGTTTGGGGTCGAGTAGCGAAACACGATCCGCCGGTCACGCTTCAGTTCGGCCAGGGTGCTGTCATCACAAAAATAATTTCCTTCCATGTGGCCAATCGGGATGGTCAGCACCTCGCCCTCGCGGCAGGCCTGCGTGAATGGGGTGTCGCTACTCTCTACCCGGACATGCACCGGCTTGCAGACATATTTCAGGCCCACATTCCGCATCAGTGCGCCGGGAAGAAGTCCCGCTTCACAGAGGATCTGGAATCCATTGCAGATGCCGAGCACCAGTCCGCCGCCAGCCGCGAATTTTCTGACTGACTCCATGACCGGAGAAAATTTCGCAATTGCTCCCGTGCGCAGATAATCGCCATAGGCAAATCCGCCCGGAACGATGATGGCATCGCAATTCTGAAGATCGGGGGAATCATGCCAGAGAAACGTAGCCGGCTGCTTGGCAACGTTTTGAATGGTCCAGTACGCGTCATGGTCGCAGTTCGATCCGGGGAAAATGATCACGCCGAACTTCATTTTGGACGCCTCACCGTGGGGATATATCAAGTCTAGCATGATGAAATGGTTTGCTAGTCGTGCGAGATGGACGCGGGCGACATCGCCCTGGTGGTGCGAAACCCGAGTACCGTACTGGAAGGTAAATCCAGCGCCCGCCCTTTGGCGAAAAAGGGCGGGCGACCCGATCAGTCAATATCTTCACCGCCTGGGCCGGGAGGTAACGGTGGCAGGTCATCGGGCGGCGGACCCCCGGGGCCCACGGTTCTCACTCCAACCCCGGGTCCCATGCCCTTCTGCATGAAGAGTATCTTGTGGCCCATCATGCCAACGTCGCCGCGTATGGCCTTGAGTTGACGCCATTGATCGAGCGACAGCACTTTGCGCAGGTCGAGGTTCATCAGGGTGACTTCGCGTTCCAGTTTGCCGCGAGCATTCAGCACCTGGTCGATCTGCGACTGAATTTGTCCTTCGTTCGGCACGTCCGCGTCCAACAGCGACTGCAGTTTCAAGTCTTGCTTCTCCGCTTCGGCGCCGTAATCTATGAGCTTCAGCTTGTGATCGAGAAACGATTGGTCAAGCTCCGCAATCTGTGAACCATTGAGCTGAAGCTTGTTGGCGATTTCCTGGTTCTGCCACCACTTTCCCATGTCCCCGCGCATATAGAACACGTCTTTGTGCACGGTCTTACCGGGCGCTGGCGCAGTTTTCGGCGTGCCCTGTGCCCACAACGACGTTACGAAGACTCCCAACACTAAAAGCCATTTAATTCGCATGAGAACCCTCCTGGTTGACAACATTCGTGTCCTGGTTTAGCTGGGTTTCCGTCATCAGTCCGGCGGGCTGCAAGGCCAGCGGACCATTGGCCTGAACGATCCGTTCTACTTCAAGCAAGAGTTCGTGATCGGGGTCGAACTGCGTCTGGGATCGAGTTTCTGCCGGCCTCGGCGGTCGATTGCCGCTGCTCATCGAGAGCGTGGCCGCGAGCAGAAGGAGAGAAGCGAATGCCAGACCCCAGCGCCAGCCCAGGTTTCGGGATGGCGGCCGGGCAGTCTCAATCTGCTGCCATATTTTTTGGCGCTGCGTCTCCCAGAACTCAACCGCCGGGGTCTCATCTGCCTGCACTGCCTGGCGGAGGCGTCTCAGTTCCGCGCGACAGATCTCGCAATTCTCCAGGTGCGCAGCGATTCCGCGGCCGGGTTCGAACCACGCCTGCGCCATCTCTTCCTCTGTCAAATGAGCCTTTATTTCCATGACGTGTCCTTCATTTTCTTGCGCACTCCGCCGATCGCGCGAAACAAGTGCGACTTGACGCTGCCGACCTGTAGTCCCAGGAGTTCGGCGATTTCGGCAAGTGAAAGTTCTTCTCTGAATCGAAGCACAAAGATCTCCCTTTGCTGTTGCGAAAGGGAAGCGACAGCCTTCCAGACCGCATCGACTTCCTGTTGGGCGATCAATGCTCGTTCGACAGAAGGACGGCCCGCGGCAAAAGTCGACCCCTCTGCGGAATCAGCATCTTCCAGTCCCACCAGGTTTCGCCAGAACGAAATCTTGCGATTTTTATGATGATCGCGGGCCAGGTTCACCGCAATTCGCAACAACCAGGTCTCCATCCGGCAGTCGCCACGGAAGTTATCCAGGCTTTGATAGGCGCGAAAGAAGCACTCCTGGGTGAGGGTGTTGGCCGCATCTTCGTCCCGGGTCAATGAGTAGAGGACACGATAGACGCGACGCTGATGCAAACGTATGAGCTGATCGAATTCCGCATCTGAGAGCGCCCGCGTCTTGCCGTCCACCACAGTTCCCAGTGCTGTGCTAACCACTGTGCTCACATTTCCTCGCGTATCTGTAAGGACGAGTTCGCGCGCTCAGGGTTTACATGGGGCCTTGCCGAATCACCACCCCTGATGCCTGCATCTGAGAAGAGATGGATTTCCGCGACCACTTGCGGCTGAGCGGGGGCGCCGTCAAGAACTGGTTTCTGGGACAACTCCTGGACTCCCTCGCTGTGATGGTTCTCTGGACCATCGGCCTGCTGATCATCGGCGTTCCCTGGGCATTCTTCTGGGCAGTGCTGGCTGCCGTCCTGCAGTTCATCCCTCACCTGGGACCGATCCTGGGGTTGCTGGGCCCCATCGTGACAGCCACGCTGAAATGGGGAGGCTGGGAGCATCCTCTGTATGTATCGATGCTGTACGCGGTCATTGTGGTCGTGGATGGACTTTTTCTTCAGCCCTACATCATGCGGCGAAGCGCCAAAATTCCGATCTGGGCATCCATCTTCACGCCCATTGTGCTGGGATTCATTCTGCCTTTCTGGGGAGTGCTGCTGGCGCCTCCGGTATTGGCCATCGTGTTCGCGTACAAGGCGCGGCGGGATGATCTAGTGGGACGGGCCTAGCTCTAGTTTGTAGGCCGCAGCACAACCGTATTCCTTTCGTCGGCTGCAATGACTCGATAGAACTTCTTAAGCTCATCTGCCCTGTTTGCCGGGACACTGAGCTCTTTCAATTCGAATCGCCGGGTATAGCGAATCATCTCTCCATGTAACTCTGTGCTCGAACTGTAGCTTGCGAAGTCGTAATCGATAAGAGTGGCAGGTGGTAATTCTTCGACTTGTAAGCCCGGAGGCAGACCAATGTCGAAGGTGTCCGTGTCCAGCCGAGGTCCGGAGAATTCGATTGCATACCTTCGAGCCTCTTTGGTTTCCAGCAAAGTTCGAGCCTCGCTTCCCAGAACTCTCGGCCGTAGTAGCACCAAATTTCCAGCGCGTTTCGCGTAGTTCGCAGACTCGAACGAGTATTTGAATCCGAGAGGCTGATCCGTGGTTTCCAGGTTCATGATCGCTGCATTTGTAATGCGGAAGTTCGCAAACGCTGACGAGAGCGTTTGTTCAATCGTTTTCGTGCGTCCTGCATATGTATTCACAGTCCTCAAGATCGAACGTTGCGACGTAGCATGATCGCCGAGCCTTAATTCCTCCACTTCACCTTGTAAATTTCCGGAAAGGTCTATCTTGAGCCTGCCAGTTCGTCGTACCCCGTTCAGTTCAGTCGCTTGTTGTGGCAGTAAAGTAAGATTCTCTCCGTCCGGAATCACCAGCAAGCCGTAATTCGCCTGAAGGTCGCCTCTAATTTGTCCAAGAGGTGTCAGGTAGTCAGTCGGGTCAAAGAAGAGCAATCTGCCAAGCCTGGAATGGTGCATCGTGGCCACCAGAAAGGGATCCGCGAAGTCTTCCGGAAGCCTGATAGCGAGCACGACATGATTGAACCAGAGGTTGGGCGGTGTTTCTGGAGTGATGACTCCCCGCTGCGTGTTGATGAGAACGTAGAAAGACTCGACCCCGATCTCGCGCAACATTACTTGGAACAGGGTCGCCAGGTCCTTGCAGTCCCCGTACCGATGGGAAAATGTCTCTCGCGCGGAATGGGGCTGAAAGCCGCCCAATCCCAATTCAATCGCCACGTAGCGCATGTCGTGTTGAATGAACTGTGCCAGGGCTTGCATTTTGCCTAGCCGTTGGTGCGAGGCTGTAACTAAGGTGTTGACTTGACTTCTGATCTCCGGTGATGAGTCATTTCGGCCCTGGGCTAGCGAAAGAAACCAGTCGCCCACTTGCTGCCACTTGCTGAATTTCTGTGTTTCGGCCTTTGGAAAAAAGGACACGATCATGCGTCCTGCCACTGCCTCGATCGGCGGCATGTCGGGTTCCTGTGGAATTTCCTTCACATCGTTCAGCGTCCATTGCCATCGTGAATTTCCCAATTGCACGGGTTCCACCTCTCGATGATTAAGCCATGTCGCCCTGTACTCCCATCCCTCCGGAAGTTGAATCGAGTATTGGCTCTCACGTGCAGGAACTTCCGTCTGAAACATCCATTGATCCTGTGAAGCTAGGGATTGTTCTTCAACTTCGTATTCATACCCGATGACGTTTCCGGGGTCCGAAGCCGGAATCCTGAGTACTCGCTGTTTTGTGTCGTTGATCAATTCGCTGTCTTGTACCTCTGGAATGTATGTTTCCAGAGAGTCCTTTTCCTTCACGTGATATGGCTTTCCTTGCGCAGGTATAGACCATCCCCGCAAACTATTCAGCTTGCGGAAGGAATTAAGGTGCACAACAACCATGCCGTAGTCTCGCCCGCTTGACCGCAAGATCTTGTACGCTCGCCGCACCATAGTGTGGGTTTTCGCCGCGGAATCAACCATCAGATTCTCTTCCGAATACAGCAGCACCGCGGCTGTCTTCTCGGATTGCGAGGGCAGTTGCGAATCAATCAGGGTGCGCATCCAGTGAGGTACGTCGTCTGCGAAGGCCGTCACTTGGCACGGGAAGGCGATCGCCGCGAACGCTGCGAAGAGAAGAATTGCAGGCCTAATTATTTGCTTCCGTATTTCCCGGTTGCAGAACAATTTGTTCTTCATCGCGAGTCCTCACCATCTGGAAGAACCCCCTGAGTGCCTGGTAATACTCTGTTTTCAGCATCAGGAAATCTACCTTTAACTTCCGCACGACGTGTAGGTTGCGATTTTCGCGCGCTACCTGAATGGCGTACGCCACGCTGTGGACGTCCTCATTTCTCTCCTTGGTTAAGTTGCTTACTTCCCAGCCATCTGGCAACTCGATCAGGAAATCATCCACCACCTCGTAGGGGAACCTCATGTAGACGGGGTAAAGACGTTCGCCACTTCCGAATAAGCCCTTCTCAGGAGCACTGAAAAGCCCGATCGGAAGCAGGGCATGGCGGCCTGCACGTGCAACCCATCCCGGAATCCTCAAACTTAATTCTGCCACCAGCGAGTCTGTCGCACTGGTCCAGTCGGGCCGGCTTAACAAATCCACTTCAACGGCCGCCGGCACATAGTTCTTCACTTCTTTTTCCAGACTCTCCCTGCGTTTTGCATCGTCTTCGTCGCGCAGATCAATTTTCCACTGGACCGACTCCAGTCCTGTAAATGTCAGCGTGAGTTTGCCTTCCAGGTCGCCATTGTCGGCAAGTTTGAATTTTCCATTTCTCTCGATGCGAGAGTCAGCACTTCGCGGGAGGGGAGTTTTCACCCAGGTTGGCCCTTCTCCGTCCAGAACCAGCCCCGGCACTCCCGTTTCTGGCCAGGGAAGCAGTCCGAAAGGCGTGAATGCTGCCCCGGGGTCGCAATATATTTCCTGGCCACCGATTCTTACTAGCACAACGCTGTTGCTCAATCCGCTGTCGTCCAGCAGGGTAGAGTCGAAGAAGCTATCAGATCGATCGGCGACCAGAACTCCCGACGCATCAAACCCGGCAGCACGCGCAAGCCCAAGGAAGAGCCACGTAAGCTCCGAGCCACTGCCGCGGGCTCTTTGCCACACTTGTTCTGCATTAGACGCAATTTTGTCTTGTTCTCGTTTCTGTTCCTTCTCCGTTCGGCGCACCTCATACGAGGTGTTCTTCATTTGCTGAATCGTGGCATAGATCCTTCGCAATTTATCGGCTGGCGAGGCTCCCGCAACCCCGATTTGTAACAGCGCGCTCTGCATTGCACGCTGCTTGTCAATAAATTTCTCCAGCTCAGCCGTGCGTTTCTTAGCAACAGTCTTCCAGAATCGTTCAGGATTGGTATCCACCGTTCCATCGCTGTAAATGAAGTCCACTCGCGCCTCTACTTCGTTCCTTGGAGGCATATCGTCTTCCGTACGCAAGGCCGGGACATCGAAGACGACCATCGCCAGACGACCATCAGCCGTTTGTTGTGGTTGTCCACTCAGAGCAGGCAAATTGTGATAGACCCACCTCAAACCAATAGATCGGTCAAGACGGCCAGGCATAAGCGTAAATCTTGCGATCTTGGTGAAAAGGTCTTGGCTCACAATCCACTGCGGCGCGGTGGCATAGCCACGCTTGAACTTGTAGGTAAACGAGTATTCAAGGATGCTGCCTACCTGTACGTCGGGAAAGGTGAAGACCTTCGCGAGCACGGTTTCCCGTCTTGATTTGACAATCTCTTTCTCGAACGCCTCGCCGTTGAAGGAAACTACACTTCCGTCAGGCTTGATAGTTCGAGCTTTCAGATATTCAACCGTTTGAAGTGACTTCACGAACGGTATTATGGTGTCAGCGTACCGGCGGCCTTCTTCGGTAAAAATTTTGATCCGGAAGTAATTGTCTTCATAGCCCTGTGCACCCGCGTTATCCTGACTCACCTGGCGATACAAAATGATGGCTGGAGCCCCTGGAGCCTTGAGTTCAAATCGCATCGCCAACTCGTCTGGCTGAACCGGCTGAAATCCAATCTCAAAGGCGGGACTTGGCAGGCAGAAGAGAAACAGCATTGCGGACAGGCGGGAAAACATTGGCCACTCTCCTGAGCTGAATTTCGCTCTGGAACGCAGCTAGTCAGCAAATGCCCGTGTAACGAGGGAAGCGCGAGTCACGACAGCTTCAAAGCTGAGACTATCTTGCGGTTGTTAGCGCCGGAGAGTCAAGGACATGGCGTCCTAAATTGATTGCACCCCTAACCTCAATGCTACGCCGGATTTGCATCCAGCGCGTGCTATAATTCGAGTTTCGCCTGCATTCATTTCGAGGCAACAGTGATCTCCTCTTCGGGCGAATCCTGCGCAATCAAAGTTCATTAAGGGCGAGGTTTCTCTATGTCTGGCCATTCAAAATGGGCCACAATCAAGCACAAGAAGGGCGCCTTGGACGCCAAGCGGGGCAAGATCTTTACCCGCCTCATCAAAGAAATTTCCATTGCCGCCAAGAACGGTGGCGGTGATCCGGATTCCAACCCGCGGCTGCGCACGGCAATCCTTGCCGCCAAAGCCGAGAACATGCCGGCGGACAACATCAAGCGCGCCATCCAGCGTGGTACCGGCGAGCTTCCCGGCGCTGTCTATGAAGAGTTCACTCTGGAAGGGTACGGTCCGGGAGGTGTCGCCCTGCTTGCTGAGATCAACACCGATAACCGCAATCGCACCGTGAGCGAGATCCGTCACGTCTTCAGCAAGAACGGCGGCAACATGGCCGAAGCCGGGGCCGTGTCATGGATGTTTCACAAGAAAGGCGACATCGTCGTCCCCAAGGGTGCCGCGAAAGAAGATGACCTGATGGGCATCGTCCTCGAAGCGGGTGGCGAAGACCTCAAGGACGATGGGGACAATTGGGAGATCCTGACGGATCCGTCGGCCTATGAAACTGTTCTGGAGGCCGTCAAGAAAGCCGGCATCGAGCCCGCCTCCGCCAGCGTGGCCATGATTCCGCAGAACTACATCAAGCTGGAAGGGCCGGCGGCCAATACCATGATCCGGCTCATGGAAGCTCTGGAAGAGCACGACGATGTGCAGAACGTGCATTCCAACTTCGACATCGATCAGAAGCTGCTCGAGGAAGTGGCCGGCTAGTTTTTCTTGCATTCAGAAATTGGGCGGGCCCGGCGCCCGCCTTTTTCATTTCCTACCGTCGGATTCGTGTTTTTCACAGAATTCACAATTGCGTTGGGCACAAATTCAGAGTAGAAGCAGCTAATCCCACCCACCACGGAGGAGGCCATGAAGGATCCTTATGCGGTCTTGTTGCAGAAGGAACGCGAAATGGAGCGTGTGCGGAACGAGGTGCAGGCGCTTCGCTCCATCGTTCCTCTGCTGGCCGAGGAAGAGTCGAAGGAGAATGTGCAACCCTCGGATTCATCGCTTGGCGATCGCAACCGCTGGCCGCTTCAGATGAAGTGAAAGCGGCGCCCGCGAAACAGCACAGCGCCGCCCTGTCTTGACCGAAATTTTACATTTGCCGGGCAAAGAAGTTGGTTCCAGTGCACTCGAATGAGCCTATAATCCGCTCAATATTCGGGGGCCTGCCATGAAGTTCTACGCTGCTTGCCTTCTCTCCGCTTTACTCCTTGCGCTTCCCAGCTATGCCCAACGTCGAGGTGGCGGAGGTCTGCCCTCCCCGAATCGTCCGAGTGCGAATGTCCCGCCCGGTTTTCCGAGTGCCCCGACCTCGCCTTTGGGCGGCCCCGTGTTTATTACCGGCAAAGTGGTGCTTGACGACGGAACGGAACTGACGGAATCGGCCAACATCGTGACCCTCTGCCGCTCCCAGAAGAAGGTCGAAACCCACACCGATTCACACGGCGGATTCAGCTTCCAGATTGGAACCCGAAACCAGCCCCCCAGCGGAGATGGAGTGAGCGATGCCGATTCCTCCTGGACGAACCAGGTGAATTCCCGTTCCGCGCAGCGGGATTGGCGAGATTGCGAGATACAGGCGACGCTCCCCGGATATATCTCGGAACTTGTGCCGCTCAGCGCCCGCATGAGTGGCAGCCAGAACAGCGACATCGGCCACCTGGTGCTGCGTCGGATGCAGCACGTTGATGGAACCAGTATCAGTGTTACCACTGCGAGCGCACCGGGGCCGGCAAAGAAAGCATTCGAGAAAGGGCGCGAGCAGGAACAAAAGGGAAAGTGGGAAGAAGCCCTAAAGTCCTTTGAGAAGGCGGTCGAAGTCTACCCGAAGTTCGCCGTCGCATGGTACGAACTCGGCAGGGTCCATCAGAAGAACAACGACCTGCCTGCGGCCAAGAATGCATTCCAGAAAGCCGCGGATGCCGATGGCTCTTATGTGAGTCCGCTCGACGGACTTGCCGGCATTGCCGCCCATGAAAAGCAATGGCAAGAACTGGTCAACACCACGGCGAAGCTGGTCAGCTTGAACGCGATGACCTTCCCCAATGCCTGGTTCCTGAATGGTGTTGGACACTTCTACCTGCAGGAGTATGCGTTAGCTGAAAAAAGCGCCCGGCAGGGGCTGAAGCTGGATGAGGCGCACAACTTCCCCAAGCTCGAGTATCTGCTGGGTATGGCGCTGGCTCAGGAGCGGCAGTATGTGGAAGCCGCACAACACATGCGGGCTTTTATTCAACAAGCCAAGAAGCCCGAGGAAATACAAGACGCTCAGAAGCAGCTGTCCACCATTGAACAGCTTTCGGCGAGCGCCGTGGCGGTCAAATAATCTGCACTCACTGAAGCGGCTCAGGGGAAATCCCTGGCCTGCTCCTTTTTGGTAAATAAAACGCGATATCCACATTGTTTTCATTCGAAAACAACCAGCAACTCTGATACCATCAGCCTCAATTTGAGGTTCCCTCCTTCCGAGATGGAAGGTTGCGGAATTGGCGTCCTGGTTCGTGCTCCCTCCCCTCGCCGGGCACGTGCCGGGCCAGCGTTGTGGGGTAGGAGAGCGTTGTGGGTCTTGCGGTGAGGCATGTTCGCAGAAGGGGGTCGCGCCGGTTCTGTTTCAACTGGCGGCTCGGGGCGGTTCTGGCTAGTCTCATCCTGCTGACGCTAGGGGGATGGCTGCTGGTTTCCCGGCGATCCGAAACCATCCTTGCGGAAGACGGCCCGTCTCCGTCCGCTGTCAGCTCCAACCAAAATCTCGCAAGCATGGCCGCGCAGCAAGCGCTCAGTCGGCCCAGTTCAACACGCCGGTCTGTCCGCGTGGTGTATCCCTATTCCATCGTTGCCGGAGGAGCGCGGGACAGCAAGGAGTTGCTGGCAGCCACCGCGCACGACCCCGTTGCCGCCCGCCATTACGCAGGATTCAACTTCCGCAAAGCCCGGGTAGTTCAGCTTGAAGAATCCAAGCTCGTCTATCTCTCCTATCGTTTGCACGACAAGGTGTACTGGACGAAGAAGAAAATCGCGCTGCACAAAGGCGAGAAGCTGCTGACCGACGGTAAGACAACGGCGCGCACACGTTGCGCGAACCAGGTTTCCGATCAGGCGAAGCCCGCGACTTCGCCCGAGGAACCGCCCGCGGAAAAATTTGACCAGCCCTACCTCGCGGATGGCGGCACGGCCATGCAGTCACCTTTTCCCAGCGACCTGAATTCAGCAGCCCTGCGGCATCTGGATGGACTCGGATTTGGCGAGGTTGGACCACCGCCCCTTTCCGGCTCGAACCTGTACGGGATCCAGGGTGGGCAAGGTTTTGGACCCTTGTTCCCGCCACCTTTGCCAGCGGCCGCCTGCGAACCGTCTGGGGTTGAATTCGGCGAAACCGGACCGGATGACGAGTCAAAGGAGACGGTATGTCCTCCCGGCCCTCCCCGTTCCCCAGGACCGCCCAGCCCTCCAGTTCCTGGTGGCGGGCCTCCCGCAACCGTTCCTGAACCCGGAACCATCGCCTTAGTGGGATCGGGAATTGCCGGGGTCCTGTACCGCTACCGGAAGCTTAAACGCCGAAACTGAGAACATCCCAGTACCTATGCGCAGTGCTACGACCGAAGTGTCGGCCTGATCTCGACAGGGCTGCTAGAATTAACTCACAGAGCAAACCATGAAGACGTTCGCCAGAACTGCTGTACTTGGCGTGTTGGTGTCGGCAGTGAGCACAATCCTGGTCGCCAGCGGGCCGCCCTCCACGGTGATCCGCAAAGTGTCGCTGCTCGGCACCGGCAATAATGTTGAGATCGAAGTCTCCGCCTCGCAGCCGGTAAATCCCCAGGCGCAGGTGCTGTCCAATCCCAATCGCCTGGTTCTGGACTTCCCCAACGCTTCGATGGCTTCCGGCTTGCGCGGTTTCAATTCTCCGCGAGGTCCTGTCAACGGAGTGCGCGTCGGCATTCTGACCAACAATCCTCCCGTAACGCGAGTGGTGGTGGACCTGAACACGCCGCGAGGTTATCGGCTGTTTCCCTCGGGGAACAACGTCATTGTGAAGCTGAACAACCCTGATGCAGCGGATTGGTTCGAAACCGAGTTCGAGGTGGTTGCCGATTCGCCAATGCCCCAGGCTCCGGTTCCGCCCCCAGCTCCCGCTCCCAAGGTGCAAGTGCGATATGACGGTGGACAGCTGAGCATCACCGCGAATAAGGCAACCTTGGCCGAGGTATTGTTCGAGATCCAGAGAAAAACCGGCGCCGACATCCCAATTCCAGCCGGAGCCGCTGCCGATCAGGTTGTAACCAATATCGGGCCCGTGCCGCCGGGCGCGGCGCTGGCAGCGCTGTTGAACGGGTCGCCGTTCAACTTCATTATGGTCGGTTCCGATCAGACGCCATCCCAACTGCGAAGTGTGTTGATCTTCCCGAAGGGCGGCACGCCTCCTCAGGTCGGCAACTCTACGCCGCAACTTACGCCCAGGCCAGCGGCGCCACAGGATGCGAATCCTGGAAATGACGGCGGCGCAGTGTTCAACGCCAGTCCGCCCATCAACGAGAACACCGGCCTGCCGGAAGAGCCCCAGCCTGACGAGACACCGCAGCCCGAGCAGCCGTCACCGCAATAAACTTGGTTTATTGGTGAATCAAACGGACCGGTACCGCGACCGAGCTGCCTTGCGTGATGGCGGGCGGGCTCAGGGACGAACCGCAGCCGAGTACATTGAGAATGTCTGCCTTCACGCAAGTGTTAGCACCTAATGGGCAGCCTGCGGTGTCCACTTTCTCGATGAATGCCTGAAGAAAACCGACGACGTTGACTTGTCCTCCTACAATGGGTCCGTTGAAGATAGGGATCGTCACGACAGAATTGCTGGTGGAAATATTGTCGCCACTCTTGATTTTGGCGGCGCCTTGCACGAGTGGATTCGCGCTTCCGGCGGTGATGGTGTAAGGCGCTGTCGAGCTCGGAGGCACCCATGCATCTTGGCCCTGCCCTAACCCGAAACTGGCCGCATGGATCAGGCACTGAACGCCAGCACGAGTATCGCTGTCCACCATCCCTTTCTGCGCGGTAACGTCCACAGCTGCGTTGGCAAACCCGCCTCCACAGGTGTACACGGTGCTCACATCACAACATTCGATGCTTTGCTCGAAATTGGATGCCCCCACGCAATTGGGGCAGAGATTGTTAGTACTTGCGCTAGTTACGGCTGGTACAAACTGCCCTGGGCCAGGAGTTACTGCACAATTTGAGCCGAGGCAGGCATTAGTCAAGAGTATCGACTCAGACCCAGCGCTTGTTGGGGTGGTTACCGCGCCTGTCGTCGGGTCAACAAACGACGTCCCTGTGTTCGGATCCGTGTTCGGAATCAACCACGGCTTTACGCACTTAGGTTGGATCGGAACAGTGGAAGTTGCGCCGCCCGCCTGCGCGTACGCGGGATTGTAGGCCTCCGCAATCGCCTTTGCGCTGACTTGGGCCAGCTGATATCCCCAGATCTTGGCAAAAAAAGTTGGCAGATTGTCGCGTTTGAGATTGACCGTGACCTGCGGGTTTCCCTGCGCGCTAAAGTCAAAGATGGGAGCGCCGCTCAGAACGGGAGCACCACCGCTGACCGAATTTTGCGCCACGGTGGCGGTGATGACCGTGGTGGCCGTACTCTGAGCCAGGGCCTGCAGCGCGGGATTGGTCGGGTCCGTAGTGACGCCGGTATCCACGAAAACTTTGGCGCCCGCGATGGCTGCCGCATCTGCGGCGCGCTGAATCTCGCCGCTGGCCACATACAGCGTTACTACGTCGATGGCCAGTGCAGCCAGTCCAAGGATTACCACCATCGAAACGGCCACCAGCAGAATCGTCTGTCCGCGTTCGCTGCGACGTGTGTGGGCACGCAATCTCATAGATTAGTTAGGATTGGGGACTACAGCATCGGTCGAAATCTGCGTGACTCCAGCGTAAGTCGCGCCCTTCACCAGCAGTTGAATCACACGGTTGAAATGCCAGGCGAAAGGATAGCTGATGGTGACGTGAGTCGCGATCACATTCACCGGATTGTTTATGTTTGCCAGCGTCACTGGAAACGAATAACCGCGCTCGATGGTGAGCGTGAGAGTCCCGGGGCAACCGGAGTTCGCCGTAAACGTCCAGGCCAGAGTTCCGCTCGGCGTCGCAGCCGCGCTGCCGAGCGCGCAATCATTGATCTGTGCCGATACCAGGTAACGCGACACGTCGTCTCGCATGGCAAGGACTGAGGTCGGAGTGGGCTGGGTCAGGTCGTCAGTCGGCAGCGACGAGCCGAACCGCGCCGCACCACGCACCGCGTTATTGAGTTTCTGCTTCAGGTTGAACGCGGTCCCAAAATCGAACATACCAATTACGAATACCACCAGGAGCGGCAATGCGACGGCGAATTCCAGCAAGTTCGAACCCATGGTGTCGCGCACCAGGCGTCGAATTGTGCGTCGGAGTTCTCGCGCAAGCTGCACTCAGTTTTCTCCTTCCATCTGGATCTGCGCGGTGAGTGGAATTTGCTGCGAACCAAGTGGCAGGTTCAGGGGATAGGGATACTGGAACGTGACCACCACACCACAGGCCGGAGGGCCGGTAGGCGGCCCGCTGATCGGCTGATTTAACTGCACGTTGTAGAAATAGCAGATCTGGGGAACGTTTGGACCCGTAGTCGGCTGGACACAGGACGCCGCTCCCCCGCTGCAAGCAGCGTAGCTCGCACCGATGTTGGGCACCACTAAATTGGGGTCAAGCCGTGAAGCCTGGAGCGCAACGCGCACCTGGTCGGCAACCTGGTCCACGCCAAGAGGCTGGTTGCCGCAAGTGGCACAGCTTGCCGTCACTGCCGCGCGCGCCCCCTGGCGCGCCGCCTGATTGATGGTCGCATACACATTCATGGCGCGACCGACCCAGTAAATCCCCAGCAGCAGGGTGAAGACGATCGGCAACACCAGCGCTGCTTCCGCGATCTGCGAAGCCGCCGTCTCTCGCCGAAGCCTGGCCAGAACACGCACCTAAAGACCTCCCCAGCGAGTACGCAGTGTATAAAAAATATCTGCCAATGCCATGGCGACGCCGAACGGCACCCTGGATGATTCAGGATTGTCCAACGAAAACTCCCGTCCTGGAAGATGGAGCGTTAGATACGCTTTGAGGATCTGCCAGACGTTGCGGGCGGTCTGCCGCACCCGCTTTGTCCAGATAATCAAACCCAGCGCCATCAGCCCGGCAAACACAATTGTAATCACAAGCACATCCAGAAAGGGAGTGGGTCCCAGGAACGCCCCCAATGCCCCGGCGAACTTCCAGTCACCCGCGCCCAGGCTGCGCGCAAGCACGAAAGGAAGCAGGAGCACGAGCCCCAACCCGGCGCCCAGCAGGGAGACGCGGGCGCCTCGCCATCCCGCAAGCCATGAGTTCATGGCGACGCCAACCAGGAGGCCGGAGACGGTGAGCCAGTTGGGAATGCGGCGGGTGCGCCAGTCGCTCCAACCGGCGATTGCTGCAAACAGTGCAGCCACGATCCAAGCTCCCTCTCTCAACAAGCGAGGCGCGCCACCGGCGGGCACGTGAGCAGGTACGGGAAGGGATGCGAAATCAGCATGAGAGTTGCGGCCAACGGGAGGCCAGCCAACATGATGGGCGGATTCTCACACAGCGGGAAAGCCAAGTCAATGAGACCAGCTAGAAGCGGACCCCCTGCCCTGAGCGCAGCCGCGGAAGAACCTTGCGGTCCGAACCGCCCGCCTTTCCGAGCCGAATTCTTGTGTCGCCGTGCTTATGGGTCCGATCAATTGTTTGAATTTCAAATCCCAGGCTTGCTTTGTTATTAATACCTACATAAGTACAGTGCTGAACTACGAATCGACGGAAGTGAACGCCATGATACCGCAGCACCGAAGAAAGCGAGACGGGTCAGGCCGCACACCGCGCATCGCGCCCGACCAGATGCTGGACGCGCTATTCGCATTGGATTGCATGGTTGTGGAACTCTCCATGCGCGTCTACAACGTCTCTCGACGCGAGCGGTTCATTCTGCGGAAACAGAATCGGCGCCTGCATGACGCCTTTAGAAAACACCTGCCCCGACACATGGCGCTGTTTCGAACGCGAAGTTAGGTCCCGGCCTGACTTTCAAAGACTAAGATCCCACTCATTCCGGGTTCGCGGGTCCCCGCGAATGAGTGGGATATCTTTTCAGGTCAAACTACGGAGTGGACATTTTTGTCTGCTGCAACGCTACCGTCTGCCATTTTCCACCCTTTTTTACATAGACCCGGGTGAACATGGCTTGACCTGTTGCATCTTTGCCGCCCATCGTGCCTTTCACGTCGGCTTTTCCGGTCACTACGGCGGTGTTGCCGTAAACCCGGACCTTCATGTCTGAAATATCGTCTTGCGTAAGCTTAATGCCACCGGACTTGATGGCATCCATCATCTGCTTCTTGTCCGACATCTCACCGTTTATGTTGATCAGGCTGTAGTCGTCTGCGGTTTGCTTGTCGAGCGTGTCCATGTCCGCTTTTAGGACAGCGGCGGCACGGTCCATCTCTAACTTCTTAATCTGCTCTTCCACGCTTTGGGCATACCCGAAAACGCTCGAAGCTGCGAATACAAACAGCGCGGCAGTGACGAATGAAGAGATTCTTCGATTCATGCGAGTGGCTCCTGTTTTTACGGAATCGGACGAACGCTTACCCGGGATTGGGGACGAGCGTATTTCCTGGCCACGGGAAGTGTCAAGCAGCCACTGTCCTTCTTGGGTTGTGCCTAGTCTTTGACGTGCAAGCCGGGGTCCTTGCACGGTGAGGATCCCTGCGGAGGCGGTCCTCCGAAAAGACTGGAATAAATGTTGTATTTGAAGTAGCCCTTCACGAATGCCGGACCGGAACGGACGGTGCTGCCTTTGAGCAAGGGAAAGGTGAACAGTGGTTGCCCCTGGGCATCGCGGAATGGCGTCCCTGGCGCAGGGTTGCTGCCTGAACTTGGGAAGACAATGGTGTAGTTATTGTCCTGCGTAGTCCAGGCCAGTTGGTCCCGGCCCCGAATGCTGAGATAGGGATCAGCCGTGGTGTCGCAGGTAGCGATGACTACGGGCACGTCGGCAAGTGGAGTCGTCGTTATGCGAGAGCACGCCGGCAGGATAGAACAGAGTAATGCGATGAGCCCAGTCCAGAGGAGTCTTTGCATAAGTCACACCTCAAGGGGCCGATTCGATGGTGCAGGAACCCTAATCGCAAGATGCATAAGTGTCAAGGAATTTCGACGTGAAGCGCCCATCTGGTTGGGAGGCAAAGGCCAGATATCAACGAAAACAACGGAGTTAGGGGTTTATGTACGTACAAAACAAACAGTACAAATGTTCCCGCGGGAACATTTCTGCCAAGGCTGGAACGCTAGAACGCGTCAATCCCCGTGATCTGGGAGCCGATAATCAGCGTATGAATGTCCTGGGTTCCCTCGTAGGTCTTCACCGACTCCAGGTTCATCATGTGGCGCATGATGGGGTAGTCATCGGCAACACCGTTGGCGCCCAGGATGTCACGTGACAGGCGCGCACATTCCAGAGCCATCCACACGTTGTTCCGCTTGGCCATCGAGATGTGATAGTGCTGAGCCTTGTTCTGATCTTTCATCCTGCCCACTTGCAGAACCAGAAGTTGGGCCTTGGTGATCTCGGTGATCATCCAGGCGAGTTTTTCCTGTACCAGCTGGTGCGAGGCGATGGGTTGATCGCGAAATTGTTTTCGCAGCTGGGAATATTGCAGAGCGCAGTCATAGCAGGCCATGGCCGCTCCGACTCCGCCCCAGGCAATTCCGTAGCGAGCCTGGTTCAGGCACATGAGTGGAGACTTCAAGCCGTCGGACAGGGGAAGAAGATTCGACTCCGGGATGCGCACGTCCTGCAATGACAGTCCGGAGGTGACCGAGGCGCGCAGCGACCACTTGCCGTGAATGTCTTCAGCTTTGAAGCCGGGGCGATCGGTCTCGACCAGAAAGCCGCGAACTCTGTTGCCTTCGTCTTCGACCTTGGCCCAGATGACGGCGACATCGGCGATGGTGCCGGAGGTGATCCACATCTTCTCGCCGTTCAGAACATATTCCTTGCCGGACTTGCGCGCGCGGGTGCGCATGCCGCCGGGATTGGATCCGAAGTCGGGCTCGGTCAATCCGAAGCAGCCGAGTTTCTCGCCCTTCTGCAGGGCGGGAAGCCAAGTCTGTTTCTGCTCGTCGCTACCGAACGCGTAGATGGGATACATGACGAGCGCCGATTGCACGCTGACGAACGAGCGGACGCCGGAGTCGCCGCGTTCCATTTCCTGCATCACCAGGCCATACTCGACGTTCGACATGCCGGCGCAGCCGTAGCCTTTGAGTGAGGCGCCGAAGAATCCGAGCTCGGCCATCGGCTTGACCAGCTCGCGGGGGAAGCGTCCGGCTCGGTTGCACTCTTCAATGATTGGAACGAGATTGTCTTCGATGAACTTGCGCGAAGTGTCGCGCACCAGGCGTTCGTCGTCGCTGAGCAGGGAATCGAACTCAATAAAATCCACACCGCGAAACTTGATGGCTGCCATAGGTTCTCTTGCGGCGACGTTCGTCGCCGGGGAAACCTTCGAGGCTAACAAAGGGGCTGGGGCGCGTCAAACCGTTGTCGGGAAGTCTCACTTCTGGTTGCATTTATCAGAAATTCACCCGTTTGTAACCGTCCTTTAACAATTCGAAAGTACAACCAGACAAAACACATTATCAGGAGGGTCTAGTGATTCGTCGCATTGCGCTTTTGTGTGTCGCTCTGGCGTTACCGGCGGTAGGGCAGACCACGACGTTGAACGGGGCGGGCGCAACATTTCCTTATCCGATTTATTCCAAGTGGTTCAGCGAGTACCACAAAGCTCATCCCGATGTGGAGATCAACTATCAATCCATCGGCAGCGGCGGCGGAATTCGCCAGGTAGTTGCAGGCACCGTGGACTTCGGCGCCAGCGACGGTCCCATGAGCGATCAGCAATTAGCGGAATACAAGAACGGAAAACTGTTCCACATTCCTACGGTGCTGGGCGCGGTGGTTCCTGCCTATAACGTGCCGGGCGTCAGCGGCGATCTGAAATTCACGCCGGAGGCGCTGGCGGGCATTTTCCTGGGGAAGATCACGAGCTGGAACGATCCGGTCCTGGTCAAGGCTAATCCGGGAGTGAATCTGCCGAACCAACCTATTGTTGTGATTCACCGCTCTGATGGGAGCGGAACCTCTTTCATCTTCACCGACTACCTCTCCAAGGTGAGTTCAGACTGGGCCAGTTCGGTAGGTAAGAATACCTCGGTCAAGTGGCCCGTCGGCTTGGGTGGCAAAGGCAACGAGGGTGTAGCGGGAATGATTCGCCAGATGCAGGGCGGGATCGGATACATCGAACTGATCTACGCGGTGCAGAACAACATTCCCTACGGGATGGTGAAGAACGCTTCGGGGGAATTCGTGAAAGCCAGCCTGGCCAGCGTAACTGCGGCGGCGGCTTCGATGAAAACCATGCCCGCCGATTTCCGGGTTTCGATCACGAATGCCCCGGGCAAGGACTCCTATCCGATCTCGAGCTTCACATGGCTCCTGATCCCGGAAAAATCGAAAGACCCGAACAAGGGAAAAATCCTGAACGGCTTTCTAAACTGGATGCTGGACGATGGTGAGAAGATGACTTCGCAGCTGACCTACGCCCCCTTGCCGGACAGCGTGTCGGCAAAAGTGCGGGAGATGATCAAGCAGGTGCACTGATTCGAATTCGCGGCATCGAAATGATCGATTGCGCCGGCCTGGGGCTGGCGCATTTTATTGGGGGCCACGACGGGTTCGAGGATGATCTATACTACTGCTTCGACGATGAAGCGGATTCTGGGTTTTCTTGCCGTCGTGGTACTGGTTACGCCGCTTTTCGCGGTGGAGGGCTCATATCTGGACGGAACCGTCGTCGATGTTCAGAAAAAAGTTGGCACTCGGGTCTTGTATTACATCGTAAACACTCCAGTGACGCGGGACGACCCGTATTATGAAGTGCAGGTGAGGGTGCGGAGTACGCTGTACACCGCTCGGTACATGCCGATTCATGAAGACGATTCCTTCGCGGCAGACTACGTACCTGACAGCAAAATTCAGGCGCGAGTGGACAAACGGCACCTCTTCCTGAAGCGAGTGGGCGGCAACGATTTCGACCTGATCATAGTGAAACGCGCTCCGGCCGAACCCGAAAAGGCGACGGCGGACGGTGCGCCTGCCAGGTAGTATTCCGGCCGGATGAACAGTTTTTCAAGACCCCTGCAAGGATTTCAATCCAGATGCGCGCTCTGCTCGACAATCCAGCCTATTACATAAACCGCGAGGCCTCATGGCTCGAATTCAACCGGCGAGTGCTGGAGGAAGCCGAAGACGTCAATAATCCGCTGCTGGAACGGCTGAAGTTCTTGTCAATCAGCGCCAGCAACCTGGACGAGTTTTTTGAAGTAAGAGTTGCGGGGTTGGTGCAGCAGATCGAGGACGGCTACAGCGAAGGGGGGCCCGACGGACTCAACCTTCTGGACAAGCGCGACCTGGTATCGAAAGTCACACACGACTTCGTGGAGGACCAGTATCGTTGCTGGAACGAGCAACTCAGGCCGCTGCTGACGGAGCAGGGCATTCGCGTGCTGGGTCTGCACGAGTTAGACGCGAAGGCCAAGGCTTTCGTGGACGACTACTGCGAGCGGGAACTGGATCTGCTGCTGACCCCGGTTACAGTAGACCCGGCGCATCCTTTTCCGCGGGTCATCAATAAGGCGCTGTGCGTGGCTTTCCTGCTGCGGCGGAGACGCCGCTCTTCGACAACTTACACTGGCGTGGTCACGGTGCCCCGGGCTTTGCCGCGACTGGTGCGGCTGCCCTCGGAGGGAACGACAGATTTCATATTCCTCGCCGACCTGGTGTCGTATCACGCATCGCGGATGTATCACGGCTACGACATCGTTTCCTCGGCTGCATTCCGGGTGACGCGGAACAGTAACCTGTACCTTGCTGAGGAAGAGTCCCGGAGCCTGCTGGAGTCGGTGCGCACGGAATTGCACAACCGCCGCAAGGGCGATGCGGTGCGCATGGAGATCGAGTCGGATGCGGACCCGGAGATTGTGGAGCGGTTACGCACCAATTTCGAGATCGAACCGTGGCAAGTTTTTCCGGTGAATGGGCCGGTGAACCTGTCGCGTCTGTTCAATATTTATGAACAGACGGAGCGGCCTGAGCTGAAGTTCAAGCCTTTCGCGCCGCGCGAGTTGCGCCTGACGGCGAAGTCGCAAGATCTTTTCGAGGAATTGCGGCGGCATGACGTGCTCTTGCACCATCCTTTCGATTCCTACGACGCAGTGGTGTCGTTCATCGAGGCGGCCGCCGAGGACCCGCGTGTGCTTTCCATCAAGCAAACGCTATATCGCACCAGCGAACACTCGCTGATTGTGCCGTCCTTGATTTCGGCGGCGGCGCGAAAAGAAGTGACCGCCGTGGTGGAGCTGAAGGCGCGGTTCGATGAAGCCTCGAACATCCGCTGGGCCCGTGACTTGGAAGACGCCGGAGTTCAAGTCTTCCATGGGCTGGTAGGCTTGAAGACACACTGCAAATTATCGTTGCTCGTGCGACACGATTCCGACGGAGTCACCCGCCGTTACGCACACCTGGGTACCGGGAACTATAACGCGACTACAGCGAGGATTTATACCGATCTGAGCCTGTTGACGGCAGACCCCGAAATGACGGGAGCGGTTCACGATGTGTTCAGCTTTCTGACAGCGTATGCCGAACATCCGAACTATGATCCGTTGCTGGTTGCGCCGCTATCGCTGGCGGAGAAGATGCTGGAACTGGTGGAGCGGGAAACCGAGCATGCACGGCACGGCCGCCGGGCACACATCATTGCAAAGATGAACGCGTTGCTCGACAAAAACATGATTGCGGCGTTGTATCGCGCATCGCAGGCCGGGGTACAGATCGACCTGATCGTCCGCGGGATGTGCGCCTTGCGACCGGGAGTCCGGGGAGTGAGTGACCGCATTCGGGTTCGAAGCATCGTGGGCAGGTTCCTGGAGCACAGCCGCATTTTCTACTTTGCAAATGGCGGCGAAGATGAAGTCTTTATCGGCAGCGCCGACTGGATGCCGCGGAACCTGTATGAGCGGGTTGAAGTAGTTTTCCCGATCAAAAACCCGCTGTTACGGGAGCGGATCGTGCACGAGATCCTGGATGTTTATCTCGCCGACAACGTCAAGGCGCGATTGCTGCAGAAAGACGGCAAGTATTTGCGGGCGTGGAAAGCGCAAGGCAAGCGGAAACCCCCGTCCGGAAGCGCGGCTTTCAATGCCCAGGAATTTCTGATTGGCCTTGCGGAAGGCAAGCAGAGCATGGAGGTAATTCCGCCTCCGCAGCAGCGGCGAAGCAAGCGAATGAGCATGGGAAAGGAACGGTAAAGCACGATGGTGGTTTATTTTCTCCGCCACGCCAGCGCCGGCGAGCGGGTGAGCAATCCGAAGAAGGACGAGAAAAGGGCACTGGATAAGAACGGCATCGAGCAATGCGGTGAAGTTGGCCGGGCCTTGGCGGCTCTCGATGTCCACGTGGATGCAATCATCTCCAGTCCGCTGAAACGAGCCACGCAAACTGCATCTCTGGTCGGCAATGAACTGAGCTACGAAGGGAAGTTGCAGTTGGAGGATGGGCTGAAGCCGTCAGCCGCTTATGCCGATTTTCGGAAGATGCTGGAGAAATATTCGAAACTGGAGAGCGTCATGGTGGTCGGGCACAATCCCAACTTGAGCGAGTTTCTGGGACGTGCGATTAGCGAGCCAGGTGGACAGGCAAATACCGACTTGAAGAAAGGCGCTATCGCCAGGGTAGAGCTTTCCCGAACCTCAGGCGTGCTGCAATGGATGTTCACACCGAAGATCGTGCGAACGGTTCAAGCGGCGGCCGCGGAAAGTTCACGTCCGAAAACCTCGCGAAAGTAGTTCTTTTCCTTCTCTACTGCCCAAAGTTCCAGATCGACGCTGGCCCGCCGCTTGGCGACGAGCGTGAGTTGCACCTGGCCATCGTGAAGGCGGATTTTTGCGTCGCGCACGGCATTGCCGCGGCCCAGGTTCAACGCCCTGGCCAGGCGGAGCAGCAAGGAGGCGCGGCGCACCTGTTCCCGATCACCGGGGCTCAAAACCTTCATGGCCGCGTCGCCTGGAGCGGGGACGGACTTTCCCAAATAACGCGCGATCGCCGCGATAATGCGGCGCTGGGCCGGAGTGTATCCCAGGATTTCCGAGTTGGAGATGATGTAGTAGGTATGGCGATGCCTGCCGTTTCGGTTCACGTAGTCTCCGACCTCGTAAAGCATGGCAGCCGCGCCGAGCCACTCTCGATATTCAGCCGGCAGACCATGCAAAGGCTTCAAGGCGGAGAACAGAAGCATGGCGGATTCGCGCACTGCCTGCGCGTGGGCGATATCAACGTGGTAATGGCGGACTGCTTCGCGAATGGAGTCCGCGCGCTCAGAGGCAATCTGTTTGCCTGACCTGGTGCTGCGATCGTATTCCGCCGCCATTTGGGCGAGCAACCCATCACGAAGGCCGAGCGGCGAATAGCGGAAACCGTTCAGCGAACAGCGTTCCAGGATTTCTGAATACACCATGGCGCCGGCGACGATGATTTCGGCGCGCCGGGGACCGACTCCCGGCAGCTTGCGCCGTTCGGCGATGGGCAAGCGGGAGAGTGTTCGGGCAAGGCGGGTCATTTGCGCTCGCGATACCGCTGTGCTGCGTGATCCCTTGGTCTTATAGAGTCCGTGAGAGGCCCCGGCCAGGGAGGCGGCCGTGCCGGAGGTGGCAAGAACGACCTTGGGGCGCGCGCGCACCACCCGGTCTTCGATCCTGCGGATTTCGCGTTCGACAAAGCTGCGCAGCCGCAGCAGTTCGGATTTGCGCGGAGGATCATGCTGCAAGAATTCGTTGGTGAGGCGCACGGCGCCGAGCGGGAGACTCACCGTGTCTTTGATATGACCCTGGTTGGAGACGGTCAACTCGCAACTGCCGCCGCCCAAGTCAATCATCAGGACCGTGCTGTTGACGTGGAACGACGAGATCAATCCCAGGTGGATGAGGCGGGCTTCTTCCAACCCGGAAATGATCTCGACTGTCCACCCGGTGGTCGAACGGACCCACTCCAGGAATGCTTTGGAGTTGCGCGCGTCGCGCAAGGCGCTGGTTCCTACCACACGTACGAGGTCACAACCTTCCTTCTGGACGGACCGGTGAAACCGGCGCAAAACTTTGACCGTGTCGGCCATGGCTTCCGGGGACAGGATTCCGGAGCGAAATACGGATTCACCCAGGCGGGTGACCTCGCGGTCTTCGTGAATCTGTGTGAGGCGGCCACGAGTCAGCCGCGAAATTTTGAGGCGAACGGAATTCGATCCGATATCGACAGCCGCCAGAGTTGGCATAAGGGCGGATCACAGTGTACAGCGAGATTTGCCGTGGACGGAGAATCGGCGTGCTGCGATGGGCATCTCCTAGGCGATCGCGCTGCGCGCTTTCATAGGTCCAGATGGTCTTGAAGGCTTGCGTGTCTCAACCCGGGAAGAGAACTGGGCCCTGGCACGACTCAGAACATCGACCGCCTGAAGAAATTTGTTCCTGGTGATGGCTCGCAGGGTGGAAAGTAATCCCGATTGCGGAGCGGATGCGAAGAACCTGCCGGCTTTCTCAGTGAGTTTCAGCCAGTCGTGCCAATCTCCGATGGCGTCCTGCACCTGCTTCAACTCAGCGGCAATTTCGCAGGCGCGCGGATTTTCGGGACACAGTTCCGCCAGGTAGCGAACCCGTTTGCCGAGAATCCGGTATTGATGAAGGGTGGCTTCGGTAATGGGAGAAGGGTCGCGAGTGAGGTCTTCGAGTTGACGCAATGCCGGCCGCAGCGGATCGGCATCCGGGGGCAAACGTTTCGAAGCGCGCCCCAGTCGTTTGCCCAACTCTCGCAGTGCCTTGGCGTCGAAAGCAGAAGCGAGTCGTGTCTCGCGCTCCAGACGCTCAGCGCACAGAGCCTGGAGCAGTTCCGCCTTGCGAGCGCGGTCTTCCGGGATGCGAAGATTTCGCAGGGTGGAGATCTGGACATCAAGATCGCGCAACTTGCCGGCTTTCTTGCGCAAGCGAGCCAACAGAGCGAGCAGCTTCTTGTCGTTGCCGGAAGGGTGGGGAGCCAACCCTTCGAGAAGAGCTTCGACGCGGCGGCTAAGGGTACGAAATTTGTGGACGTACTCAGGCTTCGGCTTCCCGGCAAGTTTCGTGACTTGCCGACTCAACTTGCGAAACGCGAGCGCATTACGATCTCGAGGTTCGTTCATAGCTTGTCGCTGAAGCATCCAGAAAATACTCGCCGCGAGCCATCCTTGCAAGAGCAGCTTTGGGAAGACTGCCACCAGGCAAGGTGGCATTTTAACACTCCTGTAACACGTTTCTGCTAGCGTCAAGCGGATGGCTAACCAAGCATTGGGAGCGCCTCAGCTTCCTGGTCCAAAGGTCACAAGAATGACAGTAGCGGAACGAGCGCAGTCATCCCCTCTGGCCGGAGCAGGGACCAGCCGAGTAGCCGACGCTCTATTCCAGGGCGCGATGCTGGCGTGCGGGTTATCTGTGCTTGCGTTGGTGGGGTTGATCATCTACGAGCTAGTCACCAAATCCAGCCTGTCCTGGCATGCTTTCGGATGGAAGTTCTTCTTCGCCAGCGACTGGGACCCGGTGAATGACGAGTACGGGGCGTTGCCCTTTGTTTTCGGGACGATCGTTTCTTCATTGGTAGCGTTGGCGCTTGCAGTTCCGCTGGCGGTCGGCGTAGCGATTTTTATCACCGAGATGTCGCCCCGCTGGCTGCGCGGGCCGCTGGCATTTACCACGGAACTTCTGGCCGCCATCCCCAGTGTCATTTACGGATTGTGGGCGATATTCGTGCTGGTTCCGCTACTCCGGGCTTATGTGGAGCCTTTTCTGGGTCGCTATTTTGGATGGACAGGTCTGTTCGAAGGTACGCCTTACGGGATCGGCATGTTGGCTGCGGGAATTATCCTGGCAATTATGGTAGTGCCCATTATCTCCGCCATCACCCGCGAGGTGATGACGGCGGTTCCGCAACAACAACGCGAGGCGGTTTTGGCCCTGGGCGCGACCCGGTGGGAGATGGTCCGAACCGGAGTCTTGCGCAACGCCCGAGCCGGCATTCTGGGTGGAATCATACTCGGGCTGGGTCGCGCGCTGGGCGAAACCATGGCGGTCACGATGGTCATCGGCAATCGGGCGGAAATCGCGAAATCCCTGTTTGCGCCCGGTTATACCATGGCCAGCGTGATTGCGAACGAATTCAGCGAAGCCACTGGCGACACGTACCTGAGCGCATTGGTGGAAGTAGGCCTGGCTTTGTTTCTGGTAACCATCATCGTGAACATTCTTGCCCAGGTGCTGGTGTGGAGCGTGACACGCGGTATGCCTGCCAGGAGCAGCACGTAAATGTCAGCCGTCCTCCCCGAAATCGAGTTGAAACCGATCGGTCTAGGCCGGCGGCTTGCGAATGGCTTGATGACCGCCGCTGCCGCCGCGGCGGTGCTGATCGTGCTGTTGCCTTTGGGAGCGATTTTCGCCTACCTGTTGTACAAAGGCATTGGATCTCTCAACTGGTCCTTTCTGACGCAGACTCCCAAGCCTGTCGGAGAAGCTGGCGGCGGTATGGCGAATGCCATTGCTGGATCGGTCCTGATCCTCGGGATTGCCAGTTTGATCGGAGTGCCGGTTGGCATTGGGGCGGGAATTTATCTCGCGGAATATGGACGCGATCGGCTGGGGAATCTGATCCGCTTTACAGCAGATGTGCTGAACGGAGTGCCGTCGATCATCATCGGAATCGTGGCCTATGGGCTGGTGGTTCTGCGGCAAGGGCATTTTTCCGCGCTCGCAGGCGGCGCTGCGTTGGCCATCATGATGGTTCCGACGATTACCCGGACCACCGAAGAGATGCTCCTGCTGGTGCCTTTAGGCGTGCGCGAGGCAGCGTATGGTCTGGGAGTTTCGCGCTGGCGGACAACATTGTCCATCACGTTGCGCACTGCGACCTCAGGTGTGATCACTGGCATCATGCTGGCCTTTGCCCGGATCGCCGGCGAAACAGCGCCCCTGCTGTTTACGGCGTTCGGAAACCAGTACTGGAACTGGAACATCAATCAGCCGACGGCTGCTTTGCCTCTGCAAATCTTCACCTATGCAATTTCGCCATTTGACGAGTGGCATCGGCAAGCGTGGGCGGGGGCGCTGATCCTGATTGTCCTGATCGTGATATCGGTGAGCGCCGTGCGCTTGGCGGCCAATCGGGGAATGCTCAAGGGAGCGAACTAAGTTATGGGCGTCGGCATTCAAGTGGAGCATCTGAATGCATGGTTTGGAAAAACCCATGCATTGAAAGACATCAACATGAAAGTTGCTCCCAATCATGCCACGGCGGTGATCGGGCCATCGGGATGTGGAAAGTCAACTTTCGTGCGCTGCCTGAACCGGATGCACGAGACGATCCCGGAAGCGCGCGCCGAAGGCAGAGTCACCATCGGAGACCTGGACGCTTACAACGGCACCCCAGCAGTGCAGGTGCGACGGCGGATCGGAATGGTGTTTCAGAAGCCGAACCCGTTCCCCACCATGTCGATTTACGATAATGTAGCCGCCGGCTTGAGGCTGAATGGGTTTCGTGACCGCAAGCGGCTGGATGACATTGTAGAGAGGTCATTGAAGGCTTCGGCACTCTGGGATGAAGTGAAGGACATTGCCAAAAAGAAATCAGGAGCCAGCCTGTCCGGTGGACAGCAGCAGCGCTTGTGCATTGCGCGGGCCCTGGCAGTCGAACCGCAAGTCCTGCTGATGGATGAGCCCTGCTCGGCCCTGGACCCGATTTCCACGGGGAAGATCGAAGAACTGATCTTTCAATTAAAGGAAAGGTTTACCATTGTTATCGTGACGCACAACATGCAACAGGCGTCGCGAGTGGCGGAGTTTACCGGGTTTTTCCTGTTGGGAAGCCTGATCGAGTTCGACAAGACCGAAAAGATTTTTACGAATCCGTCGGACAAGCGGACGGAAGACTACATCACAGGCAGGTTTGGATAATGCGCACACGTTTCCAGCAAGGACTGGACGACTTACGACAGCGGCTGCTGCGAATGGGGGGACTGGCGGAGCAGGCCGTGGATCGCGCTTGCCAAGCCTACATCGAGCGCGATCTCGCGCGCTGCCACATGGTGCTGGAAGGCGAGTCGCAGATCAACGCGGCTGAGCGGGACATTGATGAGCAGGCTTTCGATCTGCTGGCCATGCAGCAACCCATGGCAGTGGACCTGCGCTTCATACTCGCGGTCACCAAGATTAACTCCGACCTGGAGCGCGTAGGCGACCAGGCGGTCAACATCGCCGAGCGGGTGATGGATATGGTGGACCTGCCAAAGGTGGATCTGCCGGTGGATATTCCCCGCATGGCGGCGGCGGTTTCGGCGATGGTACGGCGATCGCTGGAATCGTTCATTGAAGGCAAGGCGGAACTGGCGCAGGCGGTCCTGGAAATGGATAACGTGGTGGACCGGATGCGCGACGAGGCGTTTATTTCGCTGGTGAAGACCATGAATGAACGACCTGAGGCCACGCGACAGGCACTGGATTCGCTGCTGGTTGCACGGAACCTGGAGCGGGTGGCAGACCATGCCACCAACATCGCAGAGGACGTGATCTTCTGGGTGCGAGGCGCCGATGTGCGCCATAACGCCCCGCAAGAGTCTACGTCTGTGTCTGAAGTGCGGGACATCCCTTAGGCACGTAAGATGAGTTTGAACCGGCCGGTCAGGAAACTGACCGGTTTTCTTTTTGTGTCGGCCAATGCTCTAATGCTACGCAACGGAGGAACCGTGAAGCGCACTCTGGGAATTCTTGCGAGCGTACTGATTGCAATGGTGACCCTGCTACTGGCGAAGCAACCTGCCAAGACGGACCAGGTCGGCCTGCCCACCACCAAGATATTGCGCAAGCCATCCCCAGGGCGCTTGGGCCCGGTGAATAGTTTTCCGGTCACCATTGCGTTGAGTCCGGACGGACGCTTCGCGGCCCTGTTGAGTTTCGGCTACGGCACGCAAAAATCGCAAGCCCATCAATCCATCGCAGTATTGGATTTGAGGAACAACCAGATTACGGATTTTCCTGATGAGCGATTGGCGGAGAGCGCGAAGCAGACCTACTTCCTAGGATTGGCGTTCAGCGGAGACGGCAAGCATCTCTATGCCTCGATGTCTTCCATCACCGATCCCACCGGAGGACAGAAGAACGATACTGGGAACGGGATCGCGGTGTACTCGTTCAGCGAGGGGAAAGTCGCTCCGGAACGGTTCATCAAAGTTCCCCTGCAACCGCTTCCGGCCGGACACAAAGTTGCGTGGGGCCTGCGGGAAGTGCCGGCCGGAACGGCCATTCCATACCCCGCGGGACTTGCCGTAGTGAACCAGCAGGGAAGAGAGCAATTGCTGGTTGCGAACAATCTTTCCGACAACGTCATCCTTCTCGACCCGGAGAATGGAAACACCCTGGAGTCCTTCGATCTGAGCACGCATGCGATTGTGCCGTCTTCTTTTCCTTACACGGTTGTAGCGACTCGCGACGGCAGGCGTGCCTGGTGCAGCTTGTGGAACCGCTCGCGGGTGGTGGAGTTGGATCTCTCGTCCGGGAAGGTAAGCCGATCCATCCCGCTAATGGAGCCGACTCAGGTCACCGCTCCAGGCTCACATCCGACGGCCATGTTGTTGAGTCCGGATGAGTCGAAGTTGTACGTGGCCCTCTCCAATGCGGACGCTGTGGCCGTCGTAGATACCGCATCGGGCAAACTCATCCAGACGCTGTCCACCAGGATGCCGGCTCAGAAATTTGCGGGCGGTTATCCCATTGCGCTCTCGCAATCTGCCGATGGAGCAAAACTCTACGTCGCCGACGCTTCGCTGAACGCGGTGGCCGTGTTCGAGACAGGCGGTTCAACGGAGAATGCTCGTGGCTTCATTCCCACTGACTGGTATCCCAGCGCGCTGGCTGTGTCGGGCGATGATTTGCTGCTTGCGACGGCCAAAGGAGAAGGGTCGGGACCAAACAATGGGATCAGTGAACTGAAAGTGGAGCGCCGTCACCGGGACCATCCCTACATTCCAACACTTTTGTACGGGTCCATCGCCCGTATCAATTTAGCGGACGCGGAGAAACACCTGGCCGAACTCACAGAGAAGGCCGAGACTGCCAACCTGTTGAAGAGTGATTCTGGCAAACTCAAATTTCGCGGCGGAGCCAATCCCATTCGGCACGTTATTTATGTCATCAAGGAGAATCGGACGTACGACCAGGTGTTTGGGGATATCAGAGCCGGCAACGGCGATCCATCGCTCACGATGTATGGCGCGGACATCACCCCGAACCAACACAAGCTCGCGCTGCAATTTGGCATCCTGGACGACTTCTATGACAGCGGTGAGGTCTCCGGCAATGGTCATGAGTGGACCAACGCGGCGATCACCAGCGACTACAACGAAAAGACCTGGCAGATCGGTTACCGCGGGCAAGAGAGGACCTACGATTTTCAAGGCACGATCGCGGATGAATTTCCTTCGGACCATGGCGAGCCCAACGTCGATGCCCCAGCAACTGGCTACATCTGGGACAACATGGCGCGAAACGGAATTACCTACCGCGACTATGGCGAGTTCGTAAGCACAGCCTGGTGCACGCCGGGAGAGGAGGAACCCATGCCTCCACAGGAAGGCACGACTTCGCCGTTAACCGCGCAATGCTCGCGGGAGGTGATTCGCAAGGGAGAGCCTCTGCCGGACAATGTGGGAGATCCACATGGGTCAGCGAGTCCTTATCCCTGGGCTGTGCCGGTGATGAGACTCGTCCGACCTAACATGGCGGTATTGAAAGACCACTTCGATCCGCGTTATCCGGACTTCAACACCGAGTACCCGGATCAGCTGCGTGCGGACGAATTCCTGAATGAGTTTGCCCAGTTTGTGAAAGCGAAGCAGGAAGGAAAAGGGACCGAACTGCCGGGCTTCATCACGCTCTATTTGCCGGATGATCACACCAGCGGAACGCGTCCGGGCAGGGCGAAACCTGCGGCTGCCGTGGCCGACAACGATCTTGCGCTGGGGCGAGTCGTCGAAGCCGTGTCGCACAGTCCGTACTGGGATGACACGGCAATCTTTGTGCTCGAAGACGATGCGCAAGATGGCGCCGACCACGTGGATGCGCATCGTTCGACCGCGCTGGTCATCAGCAAGTACTCGCCCGGCTCAGTGGAGAAGCCCTTCGTGAGCCATAGGTTCTACACCACGGTGAATATGGTGCACACGATGGAGGCGCTGCTGGGAGTGCCTCCCATGAACCAGAATGACGCGTACGCTCCTATCATGGCGCCGCTGTTTGAAGGAGAAGGGAAGCAGCCGGCATTCACGGCGGATTGGCGGAACCGGGATAATGGGTTGATCTACCAAACCAATTCACCAAAAGCTCCCGGAGCGGCGCAGTCGTCGAAGATGGACTTCTCGCGACCGGATGCGGCGAAAGCGTCGGAACTGAACGCGATCTTGTGGAGAGAGGCGAAGGGGAGCAGGCCGATACCGGCAGTGAAACACGGCGTGTTTCCACAGAAGGGGAAGATTGGCGACTAAGTTGCCGACACGTCGAGAGCGCCCGATCCACAGCTGACTAGGGGTGCTTGGCGTCTCGGCGGTGCTGACCGGCAGGTTGCCGGAGATACTGTCATTTCGCGGAGGCGGTCTGCGCTCCTTCGTCGGCGAATGAAAACGCCAGTGCGACGTTGGGGAATTCCTGGCCTGCTACTTCCACGTAAGGGTAGACGAAGTAGTTCAGCGGCTTGCCCGCTTGCCTGGGGCTGAGTTCGAGATCGCGTCCCATCGTGAATTGGATTCGATTGGCATCGTGTGCCCCGAAAAAGTAGTCCTTCTTTTCCTGGTGTTTCCAGGCCTCAGAAATATCGATTGGGACCCAGCCCGTCCTGGGCTCGAAAAATTCCGCCCAACAATGGTAGCCGGCAATTTCCCCGGAATGCTTGTCGGCCGGCAGCGGGAAACCGATTTCGAAGCGCGACGGAATTTGCTGCGAGCGCGCCATCGCAATGAACAGGGAATGGAAGTCGGTGCAGTTCCCCTTCTTCGCGTCGCACGCGTAGAGAACGTCGCCGCGGCCCCAGCCGGTGCCGGTTTTGTCGTACTTCATGGTGGCGAAGACGTAATCGTAGATTGCGCGCGCCTTGTCGAGATCGGTGGTCTTGCCAGCGGTAACCTTTGCGGCGAGTTCCGCCGGCAGACCCGTAGTCGGAACCAGGGTGTCAGGGGCGAGATCCTGCTTTTTCTCGCGAGGATTCAGCGAGACTGAGGTCAAGTGCGGCACGGCTGTCCCCAGGGTAAAGCGTTCGCGTCGAACCACGTCATAGACGACGTCAAAGTGAAGCTCGGCAGCGTTGGCCTTCTTCGCTTCGGCGTAGAACATTTCATTGCCGAATCTGGATTCGTGCGTCTTCTTTAAGGGGAGATCTCCGGTTGCGGAGACAACCTTCACTTCCTGGAAAGAGTCGGTGTGGGCCTGCGGAATCCAAATACGGACGGGCTGGCCTTTGGAAATATTCCTGACCGTGAAGGTGTAGTGAAACGTAAAGTGCCGTGCTTCCTGGGCCGCGGAACATGCAAAAACCAACAGCACAAAGAAAGAAGAAAACAGAAATCTCCGTAACACGAGGCCTTCCTTTCTATTCAATCCAAGGTGTTAGCGACGCACTGCCGTTGCATAAAGCTCGGTCAGGTGCAGCCGCGCGTCATGGCAGGCGCATATTTTAGACCAGATCAGGACGAGGATTGTTACAGCAAAGAAAAAACGTCGAGCCGCAGCGTTCATAGAGAGCGGCGCACTCACCCAAGGAGATCGCGAGGAAATTCTGGCGCAGCGGTTACGTTAGAATTCCCGAATGTCAGTAGCGATTGTTTGCCGCGACCTTCGCAAGACCTACGACGGCAAAGTTGAAGCTGTCCGCGGTGTGAACCTGGAAATCTCCGCCGGCGAGTGTTTTGGATTACTGGGCCCGAACGGGGCCGGCAAGACCACCACCATTGAAATATTAGAGGGTCTGCTCGCGCCAACATCGGGTCAAGTTCGGATCCTGGACCAGGCCTGGAGCACGCATCCTCGGGAACTGCGTGAACAACTCGGGGTCTCGCTGCAGGAGACCCGCCTGTCAGAAAAGCTTACGGTCCGCGAGACAATCAAACTGTTCGCCAGCTTTTACACGCAACCTCGTCCTGCCGAGGAGGTAATTGAAGAGCTGCAGCTTACCGAAAAAGCAGGCTCCATGGTCGGCAAGCTTTCGGGTGGACAGCGTCAGCGTCTGGCGGTTGCAACGGCGCTGGTGGGAAATCCCAAGATCCTGTTTCTCGATGAGCCGACCACCGGACTGGACCCGCAAAGCCGGCGTCAACTCTGGGACTTGATACGGGGATTCCAGAAGCGTGGCGGAACCGTGCTGCTTACGACGCACTACATGGATGAGGCAGAAAAGCTATGTGACCGGCTGGCCATTGTCGATCATGGACAGGTGATTGCCGAAGGGACTCCATCGGAATTGATTGAGAGGCTGGGAGGACACCATGTGCTCGAATTTGCGGTGAGCGGAAACGTTGATGGAGCGGGCCTGGCGGTATGGAAATCGCTGCCGGGGGTTGAAGCACTGCGCGAAAACGGAGACGTGTTCTCGCTCACAGTCCGTGAACCTCATTTGACGATTCCACCTCTCCTCGAGGCAGTCGAAAAACAGAACCGGCAGTTGCTGCAGCTTACAACTCGGCAGGCCAGTCTAGAGGATGTCTTCGTCAACTTAACCGGGCGACACTTGAGGGAGGAGTAATGGCCGTTACCGAGTCGCGGATTGATCCGGAGAAGGTTGTCATTGCAGTGAAGCGGAACCATCGCTGGTCGGGCTATTCGCAGCTGCTGCTGGCCCGGCTTCGCGAGTTGCAACGCGAGCCCGAGGTGGTGTTCTGGGTGTTTGTGTTTCCGCTGTTGCTGGCGCTGGGGTTGGGAATTGCCTTCCGCAACAAGCCCGCCGACGTAACCGCGGTGGCCGTCGTGGCCAACGCCAACGCGGACAAGATCGTCGAGATGTTGCATCGGCAACGCCCCTCTATGAAGGTGCAAGTTCTCGGCAACGACGCGGCAAAGCAGGGATTCCGGCTGGGAAAATACGACCTTGTAGTCGAGCCAGGTGGAGACGGCAGCGTGCAGTACGATTACGATCCGGCGCGAACCGAAAGCGTGCTGGCCCGCGAGCAGGTAGACGACGCGCTGCAGGCAGCATCGGGACGCAAAGACGTGTTGCCGAACAAGAGCGTTGCGTCGAGTGAGCCCGGCTCGCGCTATATCGATTTTCTGATTCCCGGTTTGTTGGGGATGAACCTGATGAACTCCGGGATGTGGGGAATTGGATTCGCGCTGGTGGACATGCGCCAGCGCAAACTGCTCAAGCGCTTCGTGGCAACTCCGATGCGGCGGAGTGATTTCCTGATGGCGCTCACCAGCAGCCGCCTGATCCTGATGGTCGTGGAAGTCGGCCTCCTGCTTGCATTCGGAGTCCTGTTCTTCCACGTGCGGGTGCTCGGGTCGGTATTGAGCATCCTGCTGCTGGGGGCGATCGGTGCAGTATCGTTCGGCGGGATCGGGTTGCTGACGGCAAGCCGCGCGCAGAAAATAGAAAGCGTCAGCGGGCTGATCAATGTAGTGATGATGCCGATGTGGATCTTCTCCGGCGTATTCTTCTCATATGAACGATTCCCGGCGGCCATTCACCCACTCATCCAACTCCTGCCACTCACTGCACTGAATGACGCATTCCGGGCCACTATTCTGCAGGGGCAAAGCCTGGAAGCGCAGTGGAGCAGATTATTGGTGCTGACTGTGTGGGGCGGGGTTTCATTTCTTCTCGCCTTACGCTGGTTTCGTTGGACTTAGGGCAAAGTGGATGAACTACCGGGAGATATGCAGCTCTGCTTCCATGCTAAGATGGCTGAGCTATTAACAACTCTGCGGTTGCACTGGGGAGTGCATATCGCAAATCCTCCGTTATGTTGGTTACGGACGGATCGCACCGATTCTGGACCGTTCGTTGGTCCGCTGCGTTCGTTTGCAGCAGTTTAGTTCTCTATTGCTACTTCGCGCCGGGCCGAGCTGTGTTGCTGGAACGTGTGTAAAGCAGGGGTCAGCATGGAAGCACTCGAACGACAATCTGCGTACCAGGCTTTTCTTGAGCGGCTGAGTTTCACAGCAGAGCGTGTCCTGATGCTTGACTACGACGGCACCCTGGCTCCCTTCCGGGCCGATCGCGAGGGCGCGTTTCCTTATCCCGAAATACCCGAGCATCTGGCTCGAATCATGGCGTGTGGAACCCGCCTGGTGCTGATCAGCGGGCGTCCGGCGAGGGAACTAATGCTCTTGAGCGGGGTGCACCCTCATCCCGAGATCTGGGGAAGTCACGGGTTGGAGCGCCTCAGCCGGGATGGAACCTATCAGGCGGCAACCCTGCCGCATGAGCAGGTTACAGGGTTGCAAACCGCCGCCGAGCGTTTAAAAGACGCCTTACCTGAAAACTGCATCGAAAAGAAGCCCGGCGGCATAGCTGTTCACTGGAGAGGTTTTACCCCGAAGGATGTGGAAATGATCCGGGCGAAGGTCTTGGAGCAATGGATGCCTCTGCTGTCGGAGTACCCACTCAACCTGCAGGAGTTTGATGGGGGACTCGAATTACGGATACCGGGGATTAACAAGGGGCGAGCAGTAAAGACGATTCTTGAGGAATCCGATGCCGGCGCCGCATTCGCCTACCTGGGCGATGACCTCACGGACGAGGATGCTTTCCTGGTTTTGAAAGGAAAAGGTTTGACCGCTTTAGTTCGACCGGAATACCGGTCCACAAATGCAGACATCTGGTTGCGCCCACCTGAGCAACTGGTGCAGTTCCTTGACGAATGGGTACGCGCGTGCGGAGGTCAGGCATGAGTAACGGCAAAGGAAGACTGATCAACGTTTCCAACCGGCTACCGGTCGCGATCAAGAAACACGCCGGGGGGCCGAGAGTGGAGCGTAGCTCGGGAGGTTTGGCGTCGGCGCTGGATTCAGCATGGCGACAACATTCCGGCGTTTGGATCGGCTGGGCGGGTACAACCCAGGACCAACCGGTGGACCAGTTACTGAACAAGGCTACGCGGCGGCGCTCCTACAGCCTGCAACCGGTGAGCCTGTCGGATGAGGAGATCGCAAAGTTCTATTCCGGCTTCGCCAACGAGATCATCTGGCCGCTGTTTCACGATATGCAGAGCCGGTGTAACTTCGATCCGGCGTATTGGGAAATTTATCAAAATGTAAACCGCAAGTTTGCGCGTGCAGTTGCGGACACCGCGCGCGGCGAAGACTTTGTCTGGGTCCACGACTATCACCTTATGATGATGGCGAAATACCTGCGCGAAATGGGAGTGCGTTCGCGCCTGGGATTCTTCCTGCATATTCCGTTTCCGTCCCCAGACATATTCGAAAAGCTGCCATGGCGGGAGCCGGTTTTGCGAGGGTTGATGCAGTTCGACATTCTGGGATTTCAAACGGACCGGGATCGTCAGAATTTTGTTGGAGGCGTGGAGAGGATCATTCCCGCCGCGCATATCGAAAAACGACATAACCGCAACTTGGTCAGCCTGGATGGGCATGTCGCCACGGCTGGGACCTTCGGCATCAGTATTGACTTCGACGAATTCTCAGAACATGCGAACCGGCCCGAGGTGGCGACGCGAGCGTCGGAAATCCGGCGCGAACTGAACGAGAAAACGCTGGTCCTCGGCATCGATCGCCTGGACTATACCAAGGGCGTACCGGAACGGCTGAAGGCGTTCCGATTGTTGCTGCAGCGGTTCCCGGAGTTGCGCGGGCAGATCACCCTGGTACAGGTAGTCGTTCCCAGTCGCGAAGATATTCCGCGCTACAAGGACCTGCGCTCCGATCTCGAGCTACTGGTAAGCCGCATCAACGGCGAGTTCACGCAACCCGGGTGGGTGCCGATCCATTACATGCACCGGAACCTCGGGCGCGATGAATTACTGGCCTATTATCGGGCTGCGGATGTTGCGCTGATTACGCCGCTGCGGGATGGAATGAACCTTGTCGCGAAGGAATTTTGCGCGGCGCAGGCGGACGAACGCGGGGTCCTGATTGTCAGCGAATTTGCCGGCGCAAGCCAGGAATTACGGCACGGCGCCATACTGGTAAACCCGAACGATTTTGCGGGCGTCGCGCAGGCCATCCACGATGCCACCAAAATGTCCGTAGAAGAAAAACGGACCCGGATGCGGTTGCTGCGTGAGATCGTTCGGGACCACAACGTGCAGCGCTGGGCACATTCATTCCTGCAGGCCGCCAATGCGTTCTCCGAAAACGGGAGCAGGTCGGGCAATAGCGGCAATGGGCAGGTCAAAAACGGCAGTAAAGAACGGAATCCCAAGGACACTCCGGGGGTTGCACTGGTAGCCTCGCCGATGCTCAGAAGCCGCTATGGACGCGGACCTCATCAACAGGCAGTTTGAACGCCGACAGCCGGGCCCAATCTTTCGTGGGCGGGAACGCCGCTGGCTATAACACTCTGGGCACTGATTTGCGATCACCTTGCGGGTGCGGGCGCGGGGTGGTAATCTCGGCGTGATTGCCTTATGGGCGGGAGTAGTTCAGCGGTAGAACGCCAGCTTCCCAAGCTGGATGTCGCCGGTTCGATCCCGGTCTCCCGCTCCAAAATCCTCCTCAAACCTCCGGCTTCGGAATCCCAACACAACTGGAAATGACGCCCTCGAGACTGTCCCCGGCGTACCAGTAAAAGCCGGGTGCCTACAGGAAATACTGTAGAGCGACAAGCTCGGGATCATGTTAAGAATGTTCGGCAAGGTCTCTGATTTCCGCTTCTTATCAGTATTGGAGCATCCCCAGCTTCAAGAAATTCTGGCTCAGTCAAAGTTCCTGTTGGGAGTCGGGATAGGCTCGGGTTGGGTCCGGAGACCGGTGTCACAAATCGGGAGAGCGCTATGAAGCGAAATGGCCAGTCGGCGGCGGGCGGAAACAATTCTGGAGGCAAACCCAGTCAAAACGTAGCGATCGAAAGCCCGGCGGTTGCAGTTGCAGAACCGGTTTCCGCTGATCTCGGCGTCATTCTGGGTGCGCTCCAGCGCATGCGCGAAGGAGACTTCTCGGTTCGTTTGCCCGGCGCATGGACCGGCTTGGCGGGCAAGGTCGCCGACACCTTCAACGAGATCGTCTCAGCCAATCAGCAGATGGCAGACGAACTGAAGCGCGTCGGACAGGTGGTGGGCAAGGAAGGCCGGACCCGGGAGCGAACAAAGTTTCTGCAGTATCGCGGCGCGTGGGGCGAAATGGAAGTTTCGGTGAACACCCTGGTCGAAGACTTGCTTCGGCCTACGGCGGAAGTTACCCGGGCCATCGGCGCAGTCGCGCAGGGAAATCTGACACAAACCGTACGCCTGGACGTGGACGGACGTCCACTTGAAGGCGAGTTCCTGCGCTCCGCAAACATCGTCAATACGATGATTCAGCAGCTCAGCGTCTTTACCTCCGAAGTGACGCGCGTGGCGCGCGAGGTCGGTACGGATGGCAAGCTCGGCGGTCAAGCCGTGGTCCCCGGTGTGGCCGGAACCTGGAAGGACCTTACCGACTCGGTGAACTCCATGGCCAGCAACTTGACCGGCCAGGTACGGAACATAGCCGAAGTAGCGACCGCGGTGGCAAGCGGCGACCTTTCTCGAAAGATCACGGTGGACGTCCGGGGTGAAATTCTGCAGCTGAAGGAAGCCATCAACACCATGGTGGACCAGCTGCGCTCGTTTGCGTCGGAAGTGACGCGTGTGGCTCGCGAAGTCGGCACCGACGGCAAGCTCGGCGGACAGGCCGTGGTACCCGGTGTGGCGGGAACCTGGAAAGATCTCACCGACTCGGTGAACGCCATGGCAGGAAACCTGACGGCGCAGGTGCGAAACATCGCAGAAGTCACGACTGCCGTGGCCCGCGGCGACCTGTCGCGCAAGATTACGGTGGACGTGAAGGGCGAGATTCTCGAACTTAAAGAAACCATCAACACGATGGTGGACCAACTGAACGCCTTCGCCGGCGAAGTGACGCGCGTAGCCCGCGAGGTGGGCACGGAAGGGAAGCTCGGTGGCCAGGCGCAGGTGACGGGAGTCGCGGGAACCTGGAAGGACCTGACGGACAACGTCAACTTCATGGCCGGCAACCTAACGGCTCAGGTGCGAAACATTGCCGAGGTGGCAACGGCGATCGCGGGAGGCGATCTCTCCCGAAAAATCACGGTAGACGTACGCGGCGAGATTCTGCAGCTCAAAGAAACGCTGAACACCATGGTGGACCAGTTGAACCGGTTCGCGGGCGAGGTGACACGCGTGGCTCGGGAGGTGGGATCGGAAGGACGTCTCGGTGGCCAGGCAAACGTGCCCGGAGTCGCGGGAACCTGGAAGGACTTAACGGACTCGGTGAATTCCATGGCCGGCAACCTGACGGCCCAGGTGCGAAACATCGCGGAAGTCACGACCGCCGTGGCCCGCGGCGACCTGTCGCGCAAGATCACGGTGGATGTTAAAGGCGAAATTCTGGAATTGAAGAACACCATTAACACGATGGTGGACCAGTTAAACGGATTCGCCGGAGAAGTGACGCGCGTGGCGCGAGAAGTAGGAACCGAAGGAAAACTGGGTGGGCAGGCACAGGTGCCGGGTGTTGCCGGAACCTGGAAAGATCTGACCGACAACGTCAACTTCATGGCCGGTAACCTTACGGCGCAGGTGCGAAACATCGCGGAAGTTGCAACGGCTGTGGCCCGGGGAGATTTGTCACGCAAGATCACAGTGGACGTAAAAGGTGAAATTCTGGAATTGAAAGACACCATCAACACGATGGTGGACCAGTTGCGCTCGTTTGCGTCAGAGGTCACGCGGGTTGCGCGCGAAGTCGGTACCGACGGAAAACTCGGCGGACAAGCCCAGGTGCCAGGCGTCGGAGGAACCTGGAAAGACTTGACCGACTCCGTGAACTCGATGGCCAGCAACCTGACCGGACAGGTACGAAACATCGCTGAAGTTTCGACCGCGATCGCGAACGGCGATTTGTCCAAGAAGATTACGGTGAACGTCAGCGGCGAAATTCTCTTGTTGAAGGAAACCATCAACACGATGGTGGACCAACTCAACGCATTTGCCGGCGAGGTGACACGCGTGGCTCGCGAGGTGGGATCGGAAGGCCGTCTCGGTGGTCAGGCGAACGTGCCTGGCGTAGCCGGTACGTGGAAAGATCTGACGGACTCTGTAAATTCGATGGCCGGCAATCTGACGGCGCAAGTCCGAAACATCGCCGAGGTGACCACGGCCGTGGCCCGCGGCGATCTGTCCCGCAAAATCACAGTAGACGTCAAAGGGGAAATTCTCGAGCTGAAAAACACCATCAACACGATGGTGGACCAGTTGAACGCGTTTGCCGGAGAAGTGACCCGCGTGGCTCGCGAGGTGGGCACCGACGGCAAGCTAGGGGGCCAGGCCCAGGTTCCAGGCGTCGCTGGGACGTGGAAAGACCTTACCGATAACGTCAACTTCATGGCCAGCAACCTTACGGGACAGGTGCGAAACATCGCCGAAGTGGCTACGGCGATCGCAAACGGCGACTTGTCGAAGAAGATCACCGTGGATGTCCGTGGAGAAATCCTCCAGCTTAAAGAAACGCTGAACACGATGGTCGAGCAGTTGCGGTCGTTCGCAGCGGAAGTCACTCGCGTCGCGCGCGAAGTGGGATCCGAAGGACGACTCGGCGGGCAGGCGAATGTGCCCGGAGTCGCCGGAACGTGGAAAGACTTGACCGACTCGGTGAACGCCATGGCGGGAAACCTGACGGCCCAGGTTCGAAATATCGCGGAAGTGACCACAGCGGTGGCCCGCGGCGACCTCTCGCGCAAGATCACGGTCGACGTGAAAGGTGAAATTCTGGAACTGAAGAACACCATTAACACGATGGTGGACCAGTTGAACGCTTTCGCGGCCGAAGTCACGCGTGTCGCGCGCGAGGTCGGTACGGAAGGCAAACTGGGTGGCCAGGCGCAGGTGCCAGGTGTGGCCGGGACGTGGAAGGACCTCACGGACAACGTAAACGTCATGGCCGCAAACCTCACGGAGCAGGTGCGCGGCATCGTGAAGGTCGTGACCGCGGTCGCCAACGGCGTGCTGACTCAGAAACTTACGGTGAACGCCAAAGGCGAGGTGGCGGCGCTAGCTGAAACCATCAACAACATGACGGACACCCTGGCAACGTTTGCTGACCAGGTCACGACCGTTGCTCGCGAAGTCGGCGTGGAAGGCCGTCTTGGCGGCCAGGCCAATGTGCCCGGAGCCGCAGGCACCTGGAAAGATCTCACCGGAAACGTGAACCTGCTGGCGGACAACCTGACCAACCAGGTGCGCGCGATCGCGGAAGTGGCAACCGCCGTGACCAAAGGCGATCTCACCCGGTCCATCCAGGTGGAGGCCAGCGGCGAAGTCGCGGAACTGAAGGACAACATCAACACCATGATCAACAACCTCCGTCTCACGACGGAGCGCAATACCGAGCAGGACTGGCTGAAAACCAACCTCGCCCGCTTTACCGGCATGTTGCAAGGTCAACGCGATCTGGGAACAGTGGGTCGAATGCTGCTGTCGGAACTGGCGCCGCTGGTCAATGCGCAGCAAGGCGTAATTTACCGCATGGAAACGGAAGATTCCGCCGGCATGGTCCTGCTCTCCGCTTTCGCGGGGGATGGCCCCGAAGGCCACCTGCGGCAGCTAGGCCTGGGCGAAGGCCTGATCGGCCAATGTGCGATTGAAAAACGGCGCATGCTCATCACGGACTTACCGCCGGATCGTACGGTTCCGATTCGCTCCGGGCTATTTGAATCGGTGCCGCGGAATGTAATTGTGCTGCCCATCCTGTTCGAAGACCGCGTGAAGGCGGTGATCGAGCTTGCGTCACTGAGCGCATTCACTGCATCTCACCTGGCCTTCCTGGAACAACTCACTGCCAGTATCGGCATCGTGCTGAACAGCATTGAAGCCACGATGCAGACAGAAGGCTTGCTCAAGCAGTCCCAACAGCTCGCAGCCGAGTTGCAGACGCAACAGAAAGAACTGCAGCAAACCAACGAGCAGCTGGCGCAGAAGGCGCAACAGCTCGCGGAGCAGAACGTCGAAGTCGAACGCAAGAACCAGGAGATCGAGCAGGCCCGCCGCGCGTTGGAAGAAAAGGCCAAGGAATTGGCCCTCACGTCGAAGTACAAGTCGGAATTCCTGGCCAACATGTCGCACGAGCTGCGTACGCCGCTGAACAGCATTCTGGTTCTCGGCCAGCAACTATCCGACAACCCAGACGGCAATTTGAGCGCGAAACAGGTCGAATTTGCGCGCACCATTCACGGGGCAGGCACAGACTTGTTGAACCTCATCAGCGACATTCTGGACCTCTCCAAAATCGAATCCGGCACGGTGTCGGTCGATGCCGAAGAGGTGTTCTTCTCAAGCCTGCTGGACGCGATTGGGCGACCGTTCCGGCACGAAGCCGAGAACAAACGCCTGTCGTTTGACATTCACTGTGACTCGCATTTGACGCGCAGCCTGGTGACGGACTCCAAGCGCCTGCAGCAGGTCTTGAAAAATCTGCTTTCGAACGCATTCAAGTTCACCGAACAAGGTGGAGTACGGCTTTCGGTCAGCACCGCTGAAAGCGGTTGGAGTGACAGCCATCCGATTCTGTCCAAGGCAGCCTCGGTAATCGCGTTTGAGGTTGCCGATACCGGCATCGGGATTCCGGCCGATAAGCAACGCATCATCTTTGAGGCTTTCCAACAGGCCGATGCCGGCACCAGCCGCAAGTACGGCGGAACCGGATTGGGCCTGGCCATCAGCCGCGAACTTGCCAGCCTGCTGGGAGGCGAAATCCAACTTCGCAGTACACCAGGCAAGGGCAGCACGTTCACCCTTTACTTGCCGCAGACCTATGTCGGGCCGACCATGGCCACGGTAAGTGCTGGGGATGGAAAGCCATCCATCAGCGTACCTCTCCAACTGTCAGCAATGAAGGTGACGGAACTTCCCGTCGAGAGTATCGCGGACGATCGCGAGAACCTGCAGCCGGACGATGCCGTCTTGTTGATCGTTGAGGACGATCCACACTATGCCCGGGTGCTTTGCGACCTGGCCCGCGATAAAGGCTTCAAAGTGCTGGTCGCGCTGCGCGGAGCAGAGGGGCTTGCTTTGGCACGGGAATACCGCCCCGCCGCAGTCTCGCTCGACGTGTTCTTGCCCGACATGCTGGGATGGACGGTGCTCAACCATCTGAAGCAGGACCCTGCGACCCGCCATATCCCGGTGCAGATGCTCACGCTGGACGAGGATCGCCAGCACGGACTGGCGCGCGGCGCCTTCGCGTTCGTCACGAAACCCACAACTCCGGAAGGACTGGAACAGGCGTTAAGCCGTATCAAGGAGTACACCTCGCCGCGCCGCAAGCGGCTTCTGGTGGTGGAAGACAATGCCGCTGAGCAGCTTAGCATTCGGGAACTCCTGGGCTATGACGACATTGACGTCTCGGTGGTGGGAACGGGCACCGATGCCCTCGAGGCCATCAAGACCGATTCTTACGACTGCGCTGTCCTCGACTTGCGCTTGCCGGACATGTCGGGGTTCGAAGTACTGGAGCGTCTCCGAGAAATTCCTCCGGCCAGCGATTTGCCGGTAGTTGTATTCACCGGGAAGGAGCTATCACCCGAGGAAGACGCGAGGCTGCATGTTCTGGCGAGAAGCGTGGTGGTGAAGGGCGTGGAGTCTCCGGAACGCCTGCTGGACGAGACTGCACTGTTCCTGCATCGCGTAGTCGCCGATCTGCCCGCCGAAAAACAAAGAATGCTCGACCGGCTGCATCGCTCGGATGAGGCACTGGTCGCGCGCAAGGTACTGATCGTGGACGACGATGTCCGGAACATCTTCGCGTTGAGCAGCGTGTTGGAACGACGTGGCATGACAGTTCTGACCGCTGGGACGGGAAGGGAGGCGATCGCCACCTTGGAGGCAACCACGGACGTGGCCATTGTTCTGATGGACATCATGATGCCGGAAATGGATGGGTACGAGACCATGCAAGTCATCCGGCAGAATCCTTTGTTCCGTCGCTTGCCGATCATCGCCCTGACCGCGAAAGCCATGAAGGGTGATCGCGAAAAATGCCTGGAGGCCGGCGCGTCGGAATATTTAGCAAAACCGGTGAACACAGAGCAGTTGCTTTCGGCGCTTCGTATGTGGCTGCACAGGTAACAGCGGGAGCTGGCAGAGGGCACTGACTATGAGTACTCACGAGCCTGTCAACATTTTGATGGTGGATGATCAGCCGGGGAAGTTGCTGAGCTATGAAGCCATTCTGGGCCCGCTGGGGGAGAACCTGCTGAAAGCGAACTCCGGCAGGGAGGCTCTCGAGTTGCTGCTGAAGAAAGAGATCGCGGTGGTCCTGATGGACGTCAGCATGCCTGACATTGACGGGTTTCAGCTTGCCGACATGATTCGGGAGCATCCGCGGTTTCAGAAGACCGCGATCATATTCATCTCCGCGGTCCACCTCACGGATGTGGACCGCCTCAAAGGCTACGAGCGCGGGGCTGTAGACTACATCTCGGTGCCAGTGATTCCTGAGCTGTTGCGGGCAAAAGTCAGTGTATTTGCCGAACTGCACCGCAAGAACCAGCAACTGGAGCGGCTGAACCGCGAACTGGAACGACGAGTTGCCGAGCGAACCGAAGAGCTGCGCGAAAGTGAAGCCCAGTTCCGGTCGCTGGCAAATTCGATTCCGCAACTGGCCTGGATGGCCAATCCTGACGGTTCGATTTTCTGGTACAACCAGCGCTGGTGCGATTACACCGGGACTGGCGTGGAGGAGACAAACGGCTGGGGATGGCGCGCGTTACAGCACCCAGACCACCTGCAGCGGGTCATCGAGGGCATCCGGCGAGCATCCTCAGCCGGGGAGCCATGGGAAGATACCTTCCCTCTGCGGGGTCAGGACGGGAGCTATCGCTGGTTTCTTTCGCGCGCCCTGCCGATCCGTGACGCCAGCGGCCTGGTGGTCCGCTGGTTTGGCACCAACACCGACATTACCGATCGCAAGCAAGCGGAAGAGGCGCTGGTCAAATCGGAACGCCTGGCGGCCATGGGGCGGCTCGCAGGCATCATTGCCCACGAAATCAACAATCCGCTGGAAGCGATTTCGAATGCTTTCTACCTGCTCCGGGAACATCCCTCCCTGGACGAAGAGGCGAAGTACTACTCGGAACTTGCAAAGAAGGAACTGGAGCGGGTTGCACACATTACCAAGCAGACACTTAGCTTCTACCGGGAATCGGAACGACCGGTGCCAGTCTCGTTGTGCGAACTTCTCGATGATGTTGTGGAACTGCAGTCGCGGCGATTGCAGCTGAACAACGTTGTGTTGGATAAGCGCTACCGGAGTTCCGGAGTGATTCATGGTTTTCCGGTCGAACTGAAGCAGGTATTTCTGAACCTGATTGGAAATGCGGTCCAGGCCATGCCCGACGGCGGCCGGTTGCGCATCCACCTGTTCGAGTCGAAAGAGCGCCACAGCGGACGCGAAGGCGTGCGAGTTTCCGTCTATGACACGGGGACAGGGATTCGGGGCGAGCACGCCAAGAAGATCTTCGAACCGTTTTTCAGCACAAAGGCGACAAAGGGTACGGGACTTGGGCTTTGGATCAGCCGCGGCATCGTACAGAAGTACGAGGGCACGATTCGCTTTCGAAGCCTGCGGGTAAATGGAGGAAACACCACTTGCTTCTCGGTGTTCATTCCGGCCAAGGTGATCAGGAATCTGGCGGATCCTGTGGCATCTTCTGGTACCCTAGGGCAGATGGTCCCATCACAATATGGCAGCGCGTAAGCCGATCATCTTGTGCGTTGACGACGAAGATACTCCGCTGCTGTTGAGAAAGCTTGTCCTGCAAAAGGCCGGATACGATGTGGTAACCGCAGGCTCGGCCCTGGAAGCGCTCAAGATCGCTGAATCGCAGAAGGTGGATCTTGTTCTTTCCGACCATCTGATGCCCGGTGTCACCGGCGCTGAGCTAGCCCAGCAGATGAAGGCCCAGTACCCCCACTTGCCGATCATACTCTTGTCCGGAGTGAATGAAATTCCAAGCGGGGCCGAATTTGCAGATACCTTCTTGAGCAAGGTCGAGGGGCCAGATCGTCTATGCCAAGCGGTGGCAGCTGCGCTCGAAGGGACCAGCTGAAGCTGTTTTTCCTAAAGTCAGCGAGATTTCCAGGCAGGTCTGCCATCTCCAACCAGTAAAACGTGTCCTGCGACCGCTACTCTCTGGCAGGCAAACGTGATCGGTAAAAGCGGTACGCCAGGGACATTACTCCCAGCAGCGGCAGGAAGGTCACGGTAGTGTATTGGAGCCCTTCGACCCAGAACGTGCTGATGGCAATCGCGAACAGGGCCAGCATCGCGGCCAGAGTGGGCCAGGGATGTGCGGGCAGCTTCAAAGGCAATCGCGCCAGGACGTCCGGGTCCACGGCGCGACGGAAGCGAAGATGCGTGATCAGGATGACGATCCAGACGTAAAACATTCCGGCCACCGCGGTGCCATAGAGCAGCAGGAACGCGTTCTTGGGCGCGAACACCGCCAGCAGGATGGCGGCCAGCATTCCCGCGCTGGAGACCGCTAACGCGCGATGGGGAACTCCATTGCTGCTTAATCGTCCCGCCCAGCGTGGAGCGTAACTTTGACGGGATAGAGAGAACAACATGCGAGTCGAGAGATACAGGTTGGTGTTGGCGCTGGAGAGCGCCGCCGTGATCACTACCAGGTTCATGATGCTCGCCGCAAAGGGGATGCCGACGGTTCCGAAGGCGCGTACAAACGGGCTGCCGCTGATATCGGTGCTGCCCGTCTGGTTCCACGGAGTCATGGCCAGCATCACAGCGATGGCCAGAACGTAAAAGATAATCAAGCGGTAGACGATGGTGCGCATGGCCCGCGGGATGCTATTCGAGGGATCTTGAGCTTCCCCGGCGGTGACGGCGATGACTTCCACCCCCATATAACTGGTGATCGCCAGCGTCAGAGCGAGCCAGACTCCACGCCAGCCATGCGGCAGGAACCCACCATGCTGAGTGAGGTTGACCAAACCCACCGCCGGCCAGGGCCCGAGTCCCGTGATCAATAAGGCGCCGACGCCGATAAAGACGATGATGGCGAGAACCTTGATCAAGGCAAACCAATACTCGAATTCTCCGAAGTTACCGACCTGTAAGGCATTGATCGTGACCAGTCCCGCCGAAACCAAACCCACCCATATCCAGCTGGGGACGTGAGGGAACCAGAAGCCAAAATAGATGGCAACCGCCGTGACTTCTGCGCCGATCGCGATGATCTGGACCAGCCCGTAAGTCGCACGGACGGTGAACCCTGCCCATGCACTCAGGTAGACCTCTGCGTAAATGCCAAAGGAACCCGCCACGGGGTGAACTACGGCCATCTCTGCCAGCGAGTAGGCCATCACCACCGCAATCATCGCGCCGAGCAGGTAGGTGATAATGACGCCCGGCCCGGCGAGGGCGATCGTAACGCTGCTACCCAGGAAGAGTCCGACCCCGATCGCCCCGCCGATGGCAATCATCGTAAGCTGGCGTGAGCTCAAGCGGCGCTGCAGTTGATCAGCTTCGGTACCTGATTGAAGATCGGCCGGCGGTTGCTTCAGTGTGGTCATCGGCTAAACGGGTTAAGCGTCAATTATGGCGCGCAGCACATCCGCGAAACCATGGATTTCATCCTGAGTGTTGTAGTGGACCAGGGACGCCCGGACCGCGCCGCTGTCCGCGGGAATGTTCATGCGGCGAAGCAGGCGAGGGGAGTACATATTTCCGTCCCGCACGCCGATGCCGTTGTCTGAACAATGAGAGGCGATGAAAGACGGCGATTTGCTGTCTACATTGAAGCAAATCGTAGGCACCCGGTTCCGAAGTTGATCATGGTTTTGGATGCCGTACACCGTGACGCCATTGAGTTCAGAAAGGCATCGTAAGATTTCGGCGGACAACTGTGTTTCGTGAGCACGAATCGCATCCATGGCCGCTACCACATGCTCACGCCGCGAACGGACTTCGGGCTTCACCTGTTTGCCGAGCGCTTCGAGGTAGCCGACGGCAGCGTCCATACCAGCGACGTTTTCATAGACAAAGGTGCCGACCTCGATCTTGGTAGGTATTTGATCGGGAATGAAATCTTCGCGGAAGGTGGGCAGCCTTTCCAGGAGTTCGCGCTTGCCCCATAGGAAGCCCATGTGTGGCGCGAAGATCTTGTAACCGGAGCAGACAAGGTAGTCGCAGTCCCAGTCCTGCACGTCAATGGGGCAGTGCGGCGCATAGTGGACGGTGTCCAGAAACACTTCGGCTCCCGCAGCATGCGCCCTTTCCGCGACTTGCTTCACATCAACGATTGAACCCAGTGCGTTCGACGCTACAGCGCAGGCAACCAGCCTCGTCCTTGAGTTGAGCAGGGGTTCGAGGTCGTTTACGCTTAAGGTTCCGTCGTCACGCATCTTCCACCAACGAATCTCGACGCCTCGGCTCTGCAAGGCAAGCCAGGTCGCAATGTTGGCTTCGTGATCGAGATCGGTGACGATGATCTCCTTCCGTTTGCCAAGGATCTCGGCCATGGCGAGGCTGACGATCCGAATGAAAGAGGTTGCGTTCATGCCAAACGCGACTTCCGAGGACTCGCGTGCATTCAGGAACATGGCCACGCTCTCGCGTGCTTTCTGGATGGTGGCGTCCACTTCCTGACTCTTGCGGTAGCGGCCTCCTCTCTGCACGTTGCGTAGAACCAGGTGATCGCGAACCGCATCGAGCACCACTTGGGGCACCTGGGCCCCGGCGCCGTTGTCGAAGAAGATGAAGTTCTCCCCGTTATTCAGCGCAGGGAACGATTCCCGCACCCACTGGATCGGAAAAGGAGTGTTGGTCATGACTAATGTGCTTGCAGTTCCTGATAGATGACGGCTGCGTTGTCAGAGAAGGTGGCTTCAAATTTCGGATACTGACGGAAATCGGAAAACTTTTCCATGTGAAGTTCGCGGCGAACCTGGTCTAGGGTTTCGTGCTTCTGTTTCAGAGTTTGCACTTGCTGATACAGGTCGCTCAGGTAGTCGCGAAAACGACTGAGGTCAGCTTTTGTGCCGAGCTCGAAATGTCCAGGCACGATGTGGTCGAGAGGCAATTCGAGTGTTTTGTCGAGCGCTGCAATCCAGTTTGCGACGCTGCCTTCGTCCATTGCCGGGGATGAACGATTTAAGAACAGGTCTCCCATTGCAATGGCTCGCTGTTGCGGGAAATACACGAGTGCGTCCCCAGAGGTATGGGCTTTGCCGGGAAAATAGATTTCCACCGTATGAGGGTCCACATGCAGCGTCAGGTGCTGCTGGAACGTGAGTTCGGCCGGGCGAAGGCCGACAGCGGTAAACGCCGGAGCTTTCATCAGGGCCTCAGTCCGCTGGCGCGTGAAATCGGTGTTGATGACTTGCGCCGCACGGCCGACGGTGGCGTTTCCTCCCTGGTGATCGGGATGGTAGTGGGTGTTGACGATGTACTTCACAGGAAGGGATGAGACCTGCCGAATGGCATGCAGCAGTTTCGTTCCCTCAGAAGCATTGAGCCCGGTATCCACCACCAGGATCGCGGCATCTCCGACGAGGAACGTAGAGTTTGCGCTTGCATCGTTGTCGGAGATGTAGGCATAGAGTCCGTGGCCAAGCGGCGTGACGCTGGGCTGCGCTGCAAGAGCCGAAACCAGCACGATCGGTAAGAGGAGGGCGGCGCGCATACTCATCAGAAGCTGACCTTCAATGCTAACTGGATCAATCGTGGCCCACCCGATCCCAGACCGACATTGTTCTGGGCGGCATCCGGGGTCGTGAACAAAGCGCCAAAACTCGGCGCAGCCAGGATGTTGCTGGGTAACGCGAACGATGGATGGTTGGTGATGTTGAAGAACTCTGCGCGGAATTGCGCGTTTACTGTCTCACCGAACTTCATATTCTTGAGGATGGAGAAATCGAAGTTCCGATATCCCGGGCCGACCACAATGTTTCGCCCTGCGTTGCCGAAGGTGAGCGGCTGGTTGTCAACAAAGGCCGCGGTGTTGAACCACTTTTGTACCGTGTGCGGACCGGCATTGGGATCGCCCACCAGGTCGGGCCGGTCGTTGCCAAGCCCCGTTCCACTCAGTCCCTTGCCCGTCAGCACCGAGAAGGGTTGCCCGGTCTGCAGTGTCAGGATGCCGCCGACTTGCCAGCCTTGGCCAAGCAATTTAGGCAAGGCATGCAATGCAGGAATCTCGTAGGTGAAGCTCCAGCTCAGACGATGGCGGATATCGAAATCCGAATTCCCATGTTCCGCCTTCAGGTTGTAGTTGTCCTGCGGGAAAATGGTGGTGGCATTGGCGCCCGATCCGAAAAACACGGAGGCGCCGTCAATGGAATGCGACCAGGTATACGAGGCCAGGAAGGACAGGCCGTTGCTGAAGCGCTTGTCCAATTTGGCCTGCAGGCTGTTGTAGTTTGAGCTTACAACGTTCTCGGCCTGGAAGAGCTGCGCGTAGCCGAAAAATGGCGTACGTACAACGCTCGGGATCGCTCCCCAAAGTTGGTTGTCATAAAGAAACTGTGCCACGAAGGGCGGAATACCGATCAGTTCCATGCGGGTGATGACATCGGGCGAAAGCCGGTCGATCTGAGCTTTGGTGATGAATGCCTGATCGATTTGGCGGAAGCGCGGCAGCTTCGTGCCCGATGTTCCGACGTAGGCGAGATCCAACACCATGCGCCCGGGCAATTGATGCTCAATGCCAAAGTTATAGTGCTGCGCATACGGGGTGCGCAGTTTTTGTTGCGTGACCGTGAGCACCGGAAATCCCGATGGGGCAAAGGCGTTGGGCCAGCTTGCGAACGGGAAGGGTGTAAAGAAGTCGGGCAAGAACGGCGGGTTCAACATCACGTTGCCCGGAATGTTTCCAATGATGGTCTCGTAGAACACGCCGTAACCGGTTCTGAGTACGGTTTTGCCGTTGCTGAAGAGGTCCCATGCGATTCCGATGCGAGGAGCGAAATTGTTGTGATCGCCGTCATAGATGCCGCCCACCTGGTCCTGGGTCACGATGCCAGAGGCCTGAAGGGCGGGAAGGTTGCTCTGGATTGTGGGATCGGTGGGATCGAGGAAAGTTGTGAAGTTCTGCGGACGGAAAGAACTGAGCCGGCCGTGAGCTTCGTGCAGCACGGTGTTCAGTTCGTAGCGTAAGCCGTAGTTCAAAGTCAGATTGTGGCGCAGCTTGAACGTGTCCTGCGCAAAGATGCCGTAGCTGCTGCCGCGGAAGTTGCGATGGGAGTCGCCGACAAATTGGAGTGCGCCATCCGGAATACCCTGCGCGAAATCGATCAGCGGATTTGGAATGTTAACCGGGTTGCCTAGAGCATCTGTTCCGGCGAGGTTGTCGAGCCCGCTAAACGTGATTTGTCCGCTGAAGGCCAGGTCGTACAGCCGGTTCAGCTGAAGGTAGCGAATGTCTCCGCCTACTTTGAATGAGTGCCGGGCGGTGGTGTGAGAAACGTTGTCAATCCATTGAAAGGTATTGGTGGCGGTGCGATTAGGCTGGTCGATTGCCCCGCCAAGATTGCTGACGGAGGAACTCCCCGAGACGAAACCGCCGGCAAAGGCGAGTTGGGGAATGTTGCCGAGGCTGAACGGGGCATCCGGCGCCCATCCGGTATTGAAGCCGAAGTCGGCGGCTTTCGGGCCTGATTCGGTGGTCAGGGAAATGTTCGAGCGCGTGAATCCGAAGCGCGCTTCGTTCAAAGTCCGGGGCGTGAGGACGCTGGTGTAGGACAGCGCAATCAGGTGATTGGTCCCGCTGTTGTTTACTCCATAACCGGGGATGTTAGTTCCGCTCTGGCCGGGTGTGAAAGGAAAGAAGGTGTCAATTCCGGTTCGACTGTAACGAGCCGAAAGTGTGTCGGAACTGCGCACGCGGTGGTCGACCTTGATCAGGAACTGATCGGTGTTGTCGGTCTGCTCGGGCGAGGAGATAAAGTTGCCCGAGGGGTCGCTCAGGTTCGGTTGCGGAAAGAGGTTGAAGACTTGAGCACTGATGGGATTCACGGCGACGGAAACAGGATTTCCGTTGCTGTCGGTGAAATTGCCGGCGCGCTCGGCAAGCGTCGGGACATTGGTGATACGGGTAATTCCAGCGCGGCGCCGGAAGCCTTCATAGTTCAAGAAGTAAAATGTGCGGTTCTTGATGATCGGCCCGCCAAAGGTCCCACCAAACTGGTTCAGACGGAGAGCCGACTTGGGGAACCGTTCGTCATTGAAAAAATTGCGGGCATCGAGCACGTCATTGCGAAAGAACTCGTAGGCGGAACCATGCAGCCGATTGGACCCGGACTTGGTCACCAGGTTCACCACTGAGCCGGTGTTCCTTCCATATTCTGCCGAGAAAGTATTGGTCTGGACCTCGAACTCCTGGATGGAATCGATGGAAGGGATTTGAGCCGCCTGCCCTCCGAAGTAGTCGTTGTTGTCAACGCCATCCACCAGGAAGTTGTTGGAGGTGGAGCGCTGGCCGTTGGATGAAAAGCCCGATACTCCGCCCTCGCCGCCCTGCTGGCCTCCACCGCCGCCGGAAGTGGCGACGCCGGGATTCAAACGCGCCAGTTGCGCGAAGTCGCGGCCATTTAACGGCAGGTCCTCAACCTTGCGATTGTCAATGATCTCGCCCAGTTTCGTGGTTTCGGTCTGGGTGAGCGCAGCGTCGGCTTGCACTTCCACAACTTCGGCCTTGGCGCCAACGTGCAACGTGAGGTCCACCGTGCGGACCTGGTCGACGCCAACATCTACACCGGTCGTGGTACCGGTTGCGAACCCCGGAGCTTCCGCCTTGATCTGGTAGGTCCCGGTGGGCAGGCCCACGATGCGAAATATGCCATTGTCGGCAGCCGTAGTTTCGCGTTCCAGGCCGGTGGAGGTATTCTTCACTGCGACCTTGGCGCCGGCGATGCTGGCCCCTTTTTCATCTCGAATTGCGCCCGTGATGCCGCCCTGGGTGGTTTGGGCGACGGTACCAGTGACAAAGAAAAGCAATACGACAGTACAGAAGGCAATGCGCTTAAATGTTGCCGTCAACATACGCTACCCTCTCAGTCAAGTCTTCGATTCGGACCCTACCCCACTGCGCTTACGGCTGCCTGGAGATTTCGTTCTTGTACACCGTTCCATCTTTCATGACGAATTGGACGTTCTTGAGTGAGCTGATATCGCGGAGCGGGTCACCTTTCACAGCCACGATGTCGGCCAGCATGCCGGGACGGATCGCTCCCACGTGGTCAGACCAACCCATCAGTTCAGCGGCATTGACGGTTCCCGCTTGCAGCGCCTGCGCAGGCGTAAGACCGAGTTCCACCATGGACCAGAACTCGCCTCCGTTCAGCCCGTGGGGATAGACTCCCGCATCGGTCCCGAGGGCTACCCGCACCCCACTTTTGAATGCCTTCGCCATATTTTTCTTGGCCGCAGGAATGATAATTGCGGCTTTCTCCACCACCCATGGTGGAAGATGCATCTCGGATTCATGTTCCTCAAACCAGAACAGCGGAAACGATGTGGGCACGAGAAAGGTTTTGTGCTCTTTCATCAGGGCGATTCCTTCCTCGTCGAGGAAGATTCCGTGCTCGATGGAGTCTACGCCGCTTGCTACCGCGTCCTTAATGGAAAGTGCAGAGTGTGCGTGGGTGGCGACTTTTCGTCCCAGGCGATGCGCCTCGGCAATGAGCACCCGCATTTCTTCCGGGCTGTACTGCTCGAGAAGGGGATTATCGCCTTTTGAAAATACGCCGCCAGAAGCACAAAACTTAATGACGTCGGCGCCATACTTGATCACTTCACGGACGCGATGCATGACAGCTTCCGAGCCATCGGCTACGCCTTCGGCGGAATAGTGAAACTCAAAGGGGAGCAGGTTGCTATCGCAGTGCCCCCCGGTGATGCCGAGAGGAGGCCCGGAGACCTGCATGCGCGGGCCAATCACGTCTCCATCATTAATGGCGTCACGCAAGGCCACGTCCGAATAGCCCTCGGCCCCGACGTTTCGGACCGTGGTGAACCCGGCGAGCAGGGTAAGACGAGCGTTCCTGGCTCCAATGAGCGCGGCGCGGGGCGCCGAAATCCCCAAGCCTTCATAACCGCCTCCGCCGGCATTTCCGGTGAGATGGGTGTGGACGTCAATGAAGCCGGGAAGAAGCGTGGCGTCGCCCAGATCAATGATGGTTGCGCCGGGATTGGACCCCGTCGTGCCTTGCGATACGGACTCAATCTTATGCCCTGCGACAACGACGGTTGGGCGGTCAAGCATGCGGCCCGCTACAGGATCGAACATCCGCGCAGCCCGAAGCACAACTTTCTGTGCAGGTTGTGCAGTTTGTGCGAAGAGCGTGGTCAGCGTTAGAACCAACACTGCCAGGGTGACCCGAAACCAGAAATGAGGACCGGGACGAGGCCCCATGCTTCTTTCTCCTGTGCCGCTACTGCTTGGCGGCCGTTGTCGTTGCCGATGCGGCGAAACGGTCGAGATTTTGCTCGAGTAAACGAAGCACAAACGTGACGTCATCAAGGGTGTTATACGCGTGAAACGAGATTCTCAGGCCATCGTGGCGACTGGAGCACACCACGTTCTGCTCCCCCAGAAGCTGGACCAAGAAGTCGGCATTTTTCGACTGCAACACTACCAACGGGCCTACGCTGTCAGGCGGAGTCTTAACAGGGATGCCGAGTTCCGAGGCGCCTCGAATCAACGCTTGAGCGAGAGACCGGATTTGGGCCGCTACATTCTGCAGCCCAAGCGTCTGCAAAAGTTTCGCACCTGCCACTGCTCCATAAATAGTTGGAATCGGCGGAGTGCCCGATTCAAATCGCCGCGTTCCGGGCGCGGGATCGAACAGCTTCACGTCGAACGCAAAGGGATTTCGCTGGCCAAACCAGCCGGTGACGGTGGGAGTCAGAGAATCAGCGAGTGACTTGCGCACATACATGAAGGCCAGTCCTGGCGGACCCAGGAGGTACTTCAAAGTCCCGCTTACGTAAGCGTCCACCTGCAGGGCTTTGACATCGATCGGGCGCGTGCCACAATCCTGGTAATCGTCGAGGAGCACCAGGGCGCCGCGATCGTGTGCCATTTTCGTGATCTCCGCCACGGGGCTACGGAATCCGTTCATGAAGCACATATGGGAGAGAGGAACGATCAGAGTGTTGTGATCAATAAGAGGGTCGTAAGCCTCAGCCGGCAAGCGATTGTCTGTTGCCTTGGCAAAGTGGATTTCGGCCCCACGCGCACGCTGTGCCAGCCATATGTGGCCCATGGTGGGGAAGTCAAATTCGCCCATCACGACTTTACTTCGCTGCTTGAAAGAGAGAGCGCTCGCGAGCGAGTTAACGCCAGCGGAGGCGCTGGCCACCAGGGCAACCTCGTCCGGTTCAGCGCCGATCAGTTCCGCGAAGCAGCGCCGTCCGGCTTCGTAGTGCTCTACCCAAAGATCCCACGGCGAACCATGCTGGTGCCAGGTGCGTAGATATTCCAGCATGGCCGTTTCGACTTCGCCGGAGAGCGCCCCTTGCGAGCAGCTGTTCAGGTAAATCTTTTCCCGGAGAACAGGAAATCTGGCGCGAAATTCGACAGTGCCTACGGTCAAGAGCTCCTCGCAGCGAGACTTAGGGTTGGCTGGTACGGCATTGCTGGTCGGCGGAAACGTACCTCTAGTCCGCCGAAAGTGTCAAGCTTTATTTGATATATGTGTGGTATACAACGTCAAGGCTTCGAGTTCACTTGGAGATCTGAGGAGACATTCGGCCGATGTTATTGCGGACCAGACCGCGTAAACGCGAGGTTTGGCATCATTGGGACTGAGGGCGTCGCCAAAACCAGGTTGTATACCACTAAAATTTTCTTGACATGGCAGTTGGGCGGGGCGTAACGTCTGGCCGCATTCCGAAAAATTCCGAAGCAAGAGGCGTGCTATGACCAATGTCGTCTCGCGTACTGCATCTTTGGTTCTCCTCCTGGTCGCCATCGCCGTTCCCCTCAGCCAAGGTCAAATATTTCCGGGACGCGTAACCGGCCGCGTAGTGGATGCGCAGGGCGCAGTCGTCTCCGGCGCCACCGTGAGGTTGACGAATCCGGCCACCGGGTTTGAGCGCAGCGTCACCACCGACGAGACCGGCCAGTTCAATTTCCCTGAACTTGCGTTGGGTTCCTACGACATGACCGTGAGCAAGACGGGTTTTCAAACCACGGTCCTGAAGAGCATCCGGACCTCAGAAGGGCAGGTGAATACGCTGGCGCCGGTTTTGAAGGTAGGCACGGTCAATACCGAGGTTGAGGTCAGCTCGGCTTTGCCGCTGATTCAGACCGAGACGAACTCGGCCGGCGGCCAACTCTCCGAAGAGCAGGTCAAGGCGCTTCCCATCGGCAACAGCGATTTCACCCGCCTGGCTCTGACCCTGCCCGGAGTGGTGCAAAACAGCAATTTTGCCTTTGCCCAGTACACGATCAATGGTTCCCGCGCGCGTTCCAACGGATTCAATATTGACGGCGCCTCGAACACCGATCCCTCGACCTATCTGCCTTCGATCAACGAAGGCGGGAATTCCGCCACAGCCGCCACGCGCCTGCCGCTCGACGCCATCCAGGAAGTCTCGGTTACAAGCAGTGGTTCAGGCGCCGACCTTGGCCAAAATGCCGGCAGCGTGATGAATGCCATCGTGAAGAGCGGGACCAACCAGTTTCACGGTTCGGTCTACGAGATCCATCGTGATGCCGCGCTCGACGCCGCCAACTACTTCGAGAACCTGGCGGGCAAGCCCAAAGCGCCGTTTGTCTGGAACGAATTCGGAGCATCAGCCGGCGGCCCGTTGTTTATTCCTCACCTGTACGACGGGCGGAATCGAACGTTTCTTTTCGGAGCGTACGACGGTAGCCGCCTGCGTCTGGGTACGACGCTCCGTGGCAATGCCCCGACCGCGGCCGATATCCAGACAGCGGAAAACTTTCTGGCTTCCCAGGGCATTCCTGTCAATCAACTCGGATTGAATATCCTTGGCCTGTACTCGAATCTCGGGCTATCCGGGCCTTTTGTAATTGATAATCGCGGGCGGCAATCGCCCAACAGCTTCGTCATCAAGCTGGACCATGAGTTCTCAGATAAGGATTCTCTCTCCACTCGTTTTCTGTATGGTAAGGGGGAAGACGAATTTCCAGGCGGCGGCCCTGGCCCGGGCGGCGGGTCGCAATTAAGTCCATGGTTCGGAGTGACTCCGACTCACGTTGCGAATTACGCCATCAGTGAAGTCCACATCTTTGGTCCCGCGCTGATCAACACCCTGCGCCTGGGCTACAACCGGTTCAGCCAGTTCCAGAAGGGACGCGATTTCGACGTGGATCCGGCCACCATCGGACTCAATACCGGAGTTGGTCCGGAGAGCTTTGGGATTCCGGAAATTGATATCGGCTCAGGCGTGCGTAGCGCTACAGATCCCGGGCGCTTTGCCAACCTCGGGCTTCAGTATGGGGCCGGAGGGCGGGTCGCGACCTCTTACCAGATCGCCGATGAGGCGGACTTCACACGCGGTCGTCATGCCATGAAGTTCGGCTTCAATTTCCTGCACAACTACTCGGATTACACGACTGTTGGTTCTCGCGGGCTGCTGACGTTCGACGGTTCGCAATTGGGCGACACGGCGTTTGCTACGCAGGGAGCCATCTCGGGCCTGGTGGACCTGCTCGCCGGCCTGCCCACACCCGGAAACACGTTCATCACGCGGGTTCTGAGTGATCGCTCCAACATCGATCAAAACGTAATCAGCGGATTTGCCATGGACACCTACAAAGTGACCAACAATCTGACGCTGATCGCCGGGCTTCGCTATGATTTTCTGGGGACCGTGAACGAGTCCCGCGGGCGATTTTCCGCGTTTGATCCAAACCTGGGATTGGTTTTTGCTTCGCAATTGCCCGGCGACAAGATCTACGATGCGCCGAAGAGAAATTTCGGGCCAAGAATTGGGCTCGCCTGGAAGCCACCGCTGAGTGCATCACTGCAAACCGTGGTGCGCGCGGGATACGGTATCTACTACGACACCTCGCCGCTCAATAACTTCGTTGGGCTCTCCCAGAACCCGATCGGGCCAACCGCAGGATTCACCATTAACCCGGCGCCCCCAATTCCGTTTGGGGTTGGGGTGCCAATTTTTGGCTCGGGGGCGCCACAACCGCCGTTCGACATCAACAGCATTAACCGACGACAGAAGACTCCCAACACGCAGACCTGGAACTTGAACGTGCAGCAGGAACTCAGCAGCAAGTTCGTTCTGCAACTCGGTTATGTAGGGAACCACAGCACGCATCAATTGCAGTTGCTGGACATCAATCAACCTACTCCGGGCGATCCCAACACCTCGCAGCAACGGCGTCCGTTCAACGCACGATTTCCAAATTTGCGGCAGATCAACACCATTGAGTCTATCGGGTGGGCCAACTACAATTCGTTCCAAACGACACTGCGCTCCACTGATTTCCACGGGCTAACCACGCAGGTTGCCTTTACCTGGTCGCACAATATCGACACGGCATCGGAAGTCAGCGATTTTTTTGGCACCAGCGGTTACGTGCCACAGGATTCACGAAACCTTTCCGGCAGTGTGGGAAATTCAGAGTTCGACCAACGGCGGGCGCTGGTCATCACTTACATCTATGCGGTTCCAGCTGCCTTTCATAGCGGAGTAACGGCAGCAGTCACGCGAAATTGGCAACTGTCGGGAACCACCACGTTCCGCGACGGATTGGCCACCCCGGTGCTCACTTTTGGCGGGGAAAGCGGCACGCAAAGTTTTCATGAGCGGCCAAATTGCGTCGGCCCGATTCGCTATCAGCTAGACAACTTGTTGCAATCGTATGTCCTTCCAGGAGCGTTTGCGACGCCGGCGCCTGGAACCTTCGGAAACTGTCCCCGCAATCCCATTGTGGCCCCCGGGCTGAATGCATGGGACATCAACATTCAGCGCACCTTCCGGTTCACGGAGCGCTTTGCTTTCGAGTTCCGTGCCAGTTTCTTCAATGCTTTCAATCACCCTAATTTCGGAGAACCGTCGCCCGACCTGAGCACCACAATTACGGCCACGGCGGATGATGGCAGCTTCGATTCTCACTTCGGAGTCGGCGGACCTCGAAATATTCAGTTCACAGGGAAGCTCACGTGGTGAGTGGACTCGCGGCGGCGCGGGGAAAGTTGATTTTCGGGAAGGGAATGAAGGGAAGAGTTTGGATCGCAGCAGCGTTACTGCTCGTGGGCAGCGCCTGCCTTGCTCAGAAGCGTCCCGGGGAGATCGGTATCAATGTAGATGCCACGCAGGTCAGGCAAAGAGTTTTGCATGCCGAGCTCACCATCCCTGCGAGCCCAGGACCCCAGACCCTCTATTATCCGAAGTGGATGCCGGCGGACCATTCTCCGGATGGTCCAATCTGGAACCTGGCAGGCCTTAAGTTCTCGGCATCCGGGCAGGCGATCCCATGGGAGCAGGACTCCGAGGACATGTACACGTTTCATCTCGTGGTTCCAAAAGATGCAACCTCCGTGAGTGCGAGACTCGACTTCCTGCTTTCGGTACCGGGCCCGGCGATCGATTTCAGCGCGTCTGGCGCGCCGGAGCTGTTCGTGCTGATGTGGAACCAGGTTATGCTCTACCCGAGCGGCTACCCTGCCGATCAGATCACTTATCAACCCAGGCTGACGCTGCCGAATGGATGGAAGTTCAGCACCTCATTGCCAGTCGCGGAACAGTCCTCCAATGCTATCACTTTCAAGCCGGTTGCCTTGGACCTGTTGATTGATTCGCCGGTCCAGTCCGGCAAGTACATGAAAGTGATCCCCCTGACCCCGGGCGAGAATCCTGTGCATGAGGTCGACATCGCGGCTGATAGTCCAACCGCGCTCGACATTGCGCCCGAGCTCATAAACGCTTACCAGCGCCTGGTGCGAGAAGCGCAGGCGCTTTATCAGTCCCATCACTACCGCGAGTATCACTTCTTACTCACGCTGAGTGACAACGTAATGGGACTAGGCCAGGAACATCATGAGAGCAGCGACGATCGCGTCCCTGCGAACGAACTCTCCGATCCCAACCGGCGCTTGTTAGGGGCTGACTTGTTTCCGCACGAATTCACTCACTCGTGGAACGGTCAGTACCGGCGCCCGGAAGGTTTGGCAACCCCCGACTTTCAGCAGCCGATGAAGGGCGACATGCTGTGGGTCTACGAGGGTTTGACTAGCTATCTCGGACACGTTCTCGCCGCGCGCAGCGGGTTGTGGACCCCGGAACAGGCTCGTGAGCACATTGCGGTCTTGGTGTCCACTTTAGATCATCGCGCGGGACGAACGTGGCGCTCGCTGGAGAACACCTCCCGCGCGGCGCAGATACTCTACTTTGCACCCGCAGAATGGATGTCCTATCGGCGGGGAACCGACTTCTACGGCGAAAGCGTTCTGATCTGGTTAGAAGCTGATGTCACCATTCGAAAGCTTACCCACGGCCGCCGCTCGCTCGACGATTTTTGCCGAAGCTTTCTTGGTGGCCCTGATGTGATGCCAGTCGTGCGAACCTTCACCTTCCATGACCTGGTCCGAGCCATGAATGAGGTCGCCGCCTATGACTGGGCCACTTTCTTTCATGCTCGCCTGGCGTCGACCGAAGCCCGCGCCCCGATCGGTGGGATTACCGATGGGGGATGGCAAGTTCAATATAACGAGCAGCCCAATGAAATGCTGTCGGCTTCGGAAGCCCTGGGACAGGGTGACTATAGCTCTTCGCTCGGTCTGCTGGTCAAAGCAGATGGAACCGTGCAGGACGTGATCCCGGGAATGGCCGCCTATATGGGCGGCATGTCTCCATACACTCGAGTGATCGGAGTCAATGGGAGTCAGTTTTCGATTCCGGAGTTGAATCGTGCCGTCAAAGAATCCGGAACGACTCAGGATCCCCTGATACTCCTGGTTTCAAATGCGGGCAAGATCGAAGATCACAGGCTGGCTTACCATGATGGGCTGAGATATCCGCACCTGGTGCGTAACAAGGGCGCGGACGACTATATAAGTGATATCTTCAAACCGAAAGCGGCACGTTAGTGACCGACGCTTATGTATGATGTCGGGTGCGTCTTAGCGGAAGCATAATCTGCTTTAGAACGGGAGGTACGTTGGCCAAGGCTGTGGGCGGAAAACGTGTCCGGGCCACTTATGTCGCTGGAGTCCGGGACAAACTTAGCGAGAAGGTCTATCGGGCGCTCAAGCGTGACATCATTCGAGGCGTTCATCCCGCGGGCGAATTCCTCTCCGAAAAAGACCTTGCCAAGAGGTACAAGAGCAGTCGCACGCCGGTTCGCGAGGCCGCATTGCGGCTCCAGGAAGAACGCTTGCTGCGGATCGTCTCCAACCGCGGATACTTCGTCAGCCAGATCACCTTGCAGGAGTTGAACGACGTCTATGAGTATCGGACAGCGGTGGAGTGCGCGGCAGCGGAGCTTGCGGCCCGAAAGGGAACTGATTCGGAGCTGCTTCAAAAACTAACCGTACTCGCCGAGACTTCTTACCGCACCGACAGTATTGAGAGCTACATGGAGTTCATTGAGGCGGACACTCTATTTCATGTGGGAATTGCGCGGCTCTCACGCAACCAGATGCTGGTCCGGGCCGTAAGTGAGGCGCGCAGCCAGATGGAACGCATCATGTATGCGGCCATTGACATTCACTACTATGGAGAAGTGCCTACCCGCGAGCACAAGGAAATTATGAAGGCAATCCGCGAGCATAACCCCGAGGCTGCTCGCAAATGCATGTACAACCACATCATTCAATCCAAGGACAAAGTGTTCCGGTTGACCACCAACACTCCTGCCCGGACCTAACATATTCCGCGCTACCGCTTAAGTCCGAGTGTGCCAACGGCCAGGAGGTCTAACGTCGAAAGTGGACGATGGGACCCCGCGGCTGTTGAATTTGCGGTCTTCTGACCATCTCGAATGGATAGCCTGTCAGCATGGCGGTTGATTCAAGACTGCTGCTCCTGACGCGAGTCGCAGAAAAAGGGCGCCCTCGCGAGCGCCCTTGGCAAAGCTTGCGACAGAAACTACTTCATCAGAACCGAGACTCCCAGCGGAACCGTTCCGGCCGGCAGCCCGAGGTTAAACGGAGTGTGATTCTCGGCCACCGTGCCGTCAACCGCGATATCGAACACGTGCAGGACGCCAACCCGGTCGAGCACATAAAGGAACTTTCCGGTGGGATCAACCTTCATGTGCGTGGGCAGCGCGCCCGTACCGCTGACTGAGAGGTGCTGCAGCAGTTTGGGATTGGTGGTGGTGGTGGTGTCGTACACGCTGATGGTTCCCGATGCGGTCTCGGAAGTGTAGAGACGGTTCCCGGCGGCATTCATTGCCAGCCAGCAAATGGCCATGCCTGTGTTGTTGACTTCGCGCAAGAACGTCATAGTGCCTGTGCTGTTGTAGCTATAAACACCAACCTGGTGCTGTGCCGGCAATCCAATGTAAAAGCCACGCACGTTCGGGATAGCCACGCCACCGACTATGACGGGGGCGGCTCCGGGAGGTGTCAGTGAGTTGACCACACTCATTGCACCAGCTCGGTTCAGGCTGTAGCTGGTGATGGTTTGCTTCATGAACTCCATTCCGAAGAACTGGACCGGTCCGTTCGGACGGAACAGAGCCTGGGCCGGCGAGGAACCAGCCGGAAGCGGAAAGTTGGTGGCGCTCTTGTTCAGTTTTCCTGCGGCGCTCACGGCAAAAGCGGTGTAGTTTGGATTCGTCGCCGTCTGTAACGGGTCAGAATCCTTGTTGACCACCACCATCATGGAAACGCCGTTTCCGAGAGCGTTGTCACGATAGCCGATGCTGGCCGGTTGCGGGCCACCGGAAGCAAAAGGAGATCCCGCGTTGGGAGTCAGGGTTCCATCGGCATTGATCGTAAAAGAAGCGACCGTGTTGGAGTGCCCGTTGACGGCGAACAAGAGAGTTCCCGCGGCGTTGATCGCGACTTCCTGATCAGAATCCCATTGAAAGTCGGTGCCGCCCGCGGCGGGTCCGACTCCAGTGCCACCGGTCAAGAAAGGCGAACCGGCGAGAGGAGTCAAATTCCCCGCGCCATCATTTACCAGCGCGATAACTCCGTTCTGGTTGGCGGTGGTGATGTTGGCATTAATGTAAACCAGGTTTTGCTGCGCGGCAGCGCAGAGAGTGAAGACCAGCAGCGTCGCCGCCACCAGCAGGGTCGCGAACACAAATCGCCGGCTCGAATTGGCGATTGACATTGGAATGCCTCCTTGAATTTTCGGAACAGCTGCAGTGCGCATTGGAATCGGTTCGCGATCGCTCCGGAAGGGGGGTCACTCAACCACAAAACTACCGAAGGCCACAGACGAACCCAGAGGGGTACAAGGATGCACGGTCTGTTATTGAATTAAAAGAGGCAGAAAGACTCTATGCACAAAAGTGACACTTTTGCGCATTGGCTTGTATCATGGCGGACTGGACAATGGATCTGTTTTCTGAAAATCAGAGCGGAGTCGGCCCATTTTCGCCGAGAGAGAACTCGGCGATTTGCCCAGGCTTGCTCACGAAACGTTGGCATCTACGTCCACTCCTAGTACAGTTGCGTCTCCCGCGATTCATCGCACAGTTCATGAGGAGCATGTTTGCATGCGCATTCGCATAGCGTCAGTTGTGTTCGTGTTTCTTTTCTCGGCACTTGCCTTTTCCCAAACCGCAGAGGAACTGGTGAATAAGAACATTCAGGCTAAGGGCGGCCTGGAGAAGATCAAGGCCATTAAGAGCGTTCGCATGGTCGGACGCCTCACCGGTCCAGGCGGGTTCACGGCGAGTGTGGGCCAGGAGAATTCGCGCCCAAACCTGGTGCTCCAGACATTCACACTGCAAGGGCTGACCGCGGTGCAAGCCTACGACGGCACGACCGGCTGGCAAATTCAACCGTTCGGCGGCCACAAAGATCCGCAATTGATGGGTGAGGACGATTTGCGCGATCTGCAAATCGCGTCCGATTTCGATGGTCCCCTGGTGGATTACAAGGAGAAGGGCAATACGGTTGAATTCCTTGGCCACGACATTGTGGACGGAGACGATGCCCTGCGCCTAAAGGTGACCTTGAAGAATGGCGACCTGATCTACTACTACCTCGACCCCGATACCTTCCTCGAAATTCGCACCCAAGTGCAGGAATTCATTCGCGGACAGGTAAGAGAAAATCAGACAGACCTGGGCTCCTACAAACCGGTGAATGGTGTGATGTATCCCTTTTCGATCACCTCCGGTCCCAAGAACGATCCCAACAACACTGCTACCACGACGGTCGAAAAGATCGAAGTCAACGTTCCCATTCCCGGGGCGGATTTTGATGTGCCTGCCAGCCTCAAGCAAGCAGCGAAGTAACAAAAGCGTGATGGACGCTAAATTTTCAAGTACGAGGATTTCTTCTGATGATCTCATTCGCCCGCTGTGAATCACATCCAGTTCTCAATGTGGTTGCTTTGCTGAGTCTTATAGCGACCGCCTTCGCCCAGCAGCCCGTCAAGTTCGACTCCGCGACCATTTCCGGTTTGCCGGCACGCAACATCGGCTCGGCAACCATGAGCGGACGCGTGGCCGCGATCGATGCGATCAGCCAGAACGGCCGTCTCACGATTTTCGTGGGCTCCGCGAGCGGCGGGGTATGGAAATCGGTCAACGGGGGGACGACCTTCAAGCCGGTGTTCGACCGTCAAGCGGTGCAATCCATCGGAGCGGTCGCCATCGACCCGTCGAATCCGAAGGTGGTGTGGGTTGGCACGGGTGAATCCTGGGTACGCAACAGCGTGTCGGTCGGAGATGGCCTGTACAAGTCCACCGACGGCGGCGAGAACTGGGACAACGTGGGCCTGCATGACTCCGAGCACATCGCCAAGATCCTGGTAGACCCGAAAGATGGAAACAACGTGCTGGTCTGCGCCACCGGCCATCTTTGGAACGACAACGATGAGCGTGGCGTATACAAAACTTCCGATGGCGGGAAAACCTGGAAGAAGGTCCTGGGTGGACCGAACGGGTCCACAGGATGCGGCATGATGGCCATGAGCCGCAACGATCCGAAGACGATTTATGCATCGTTATGGGACTTCCGGCGGCAAGGCTGGACCTTCCGGTCCGGCGGGCCCGGGAGCGGAATTTTCAAGTCGGCCGATGGCGGCGACACCTGGAGCGAAATTACCGACAGCAACAGCAAGGGTCTTCCCGAAAAGCCGTGGGGCAGAGTAGCTGTCGCGGTGGCGCCATCCAAGCCACAGGTGGTTTACGCCAACATTGAATCGAAGAAGAGCGCTCTTTACCGCTCCGATGATGGCGGAAAAAACTGGACTCGGCTCGATGCCAGCCGCTTCGTGATCTGGCGTCCTTTTTACTTCGGCAATCTGATTGTTGATCCCAAGGACGAGAAGAAAATCTTTAAACCCGACGGGCCACTGCTACTCAGCGTCAACGGAGGAACCAGCTTCAGCATCGTGTCCAACGCCGCGCACGGGGATTTTCACGATGTCTGGATCGATCCGGGCAATTCCAACATAGTCTATGCCGGGGACGACGGCGGGGTCTGGCGCAGCGATGACGGCGGAACGCGCTGGAAACATCAACTCAATCTCCCGGTTTCGCAGTTCTATCACGTGAGCGTTGACAACGCGGACCCTTACCACGTGTACGGTGGACTGCAGGACAACTCTGCATGGGTGGGAGATTCGTCTTATCCGGGAGGCATCACCAACGCGCAATGGGAGAACATGTACAACGGCGACGGATTCTGGATGTTCGAAGACCCATCCGATCCGGCTTACATCTATGCTGAGTCGCAAGGCGGCGAAATCGGGCGCATCAACCGTTACACCCACGAGGCGCGCAGCATCAAGCCGCTTCCCAACTATGGCGAGAAGAAGCTGCGCTTTAACTGGAATGCTCCGATACACATGAGTCCGAATGAAAAAGGGACGATTTACATCGGGGCGCAATATCTTTTCCGGTCGCGCGATCATGGACAGACCTGGGAGCGCATCTCTCCGGACCTGACCACGAACGATCCCGAGAAGCAGAAGCAGGAAGAGTCCGGTGGTGTCACCATCGATAATTCCTCGGCCGAAATGCACACCAGCATCTATTCGATTTCGGAATCGCCAAAAAATGGGCAAATCATCTGGGTGGGAACCGACGACGGTAATTTACAAGTGACGCAGGACGGAGCAAAGAACTGGACGAACGTGGTTGGCAATGTACCCGGCCTGCCCAAAGCGTCATGGGTGTCGACGGTCGTAGCCAGTCGCTTCGACGCCAATGCTGCCTACGCTACTTTCGATCGGCATACCTTTGGCGATCTCAAGCCGTATGCCTACAAGACCACAGACCTGGGCAAGACCTGGACCGCGTTAAACGTTGATGGGGTCCGCGGGTACGCGCACGTGATCACCGAAGATACCCAGAACCCCAACCTGCTCTTCCTCGGGACCGAATTTGGACTGTGGATTTCCGTGGATGGCGGACAGCGCTGGGGCGAATACAAGGGCACCGATTTCCCGTCGGTTGCGGTGCGTGACATCGTGGTGCACCCGCGAGAGTCCGACCTGGTGCTTGCAACCCATGGCCGCGGCATTTGGATTGTGGACGACATCTCCCCCCTGCGCGCTCTGACACCGGAGATGATGGAAAAACCTGCGGCATTGATTCAAGGCCGGCAGGTTTATCAATACCTGAACTCGAACGGCGGATGGCCGACAGGGGACGAGGCATTTGTCGGCACCAGCAGGCCGGAAGACGCTCAGATCACCTACTACCAGAAGAGCCGCCATATTTTTGGCGACTTGAAAATAGAAATCCTCGACGCCGATGGAAAGGTCATTGACACGGTCCCTGGCAGCAAGCATCGTGGGGTGAACCGGACAACGTGGTCCATGCGGTTAAAGCCTCCGGCAGTACCGCCGGCAGCCAGCGCGTTGTTCGAGGCCACACAAGGCCCGCGTGTCATGCCGGGAACCTACTCGGTCAAGTTGACCAAAGGGGACCAGGTTTACACCGAGCCCCTCAAAGTGGAACTGGACCCCCGGGCGAAGTTCACGATCGAAGATCGCAAGGTGCAGTATGAACTCGCGATGAAGGTCTACAAACTCCTCGAACACATGACTTACGCCGTGGATTCTATCGAAGGAGTCCGTGACGGGGCCAAGGCGCGCGCGGCCAAGCTGCAGGAGAAAGATCCCCTGCGGGCAAAACTGCAACAACTTGCCGATTCATCCGATCAGGTTCGTTCCAAGATTGTGGCCACCAAGGAAGGTGGCATGATCACGGGAGAAGAGCGGATCCGTGAACATCTCGGCCAACTCTACGGAAGCGTAAATCAATACGAAGGAAGACCGGGAGACTACCAGGCGGCCCGCGCCGATTCGCTCGGTCGCGAACTCGAGGACGTGATTGTCGAATTCAAACAGCTTACCGACAGAGAACTCGCGTCCATTAATTCCTCGCTTCGGAAGAAGAAAATGCAACCCATCTCTGTGCTGACCGAAACTGACTGGCAAAAGATGCGCGAGCAACAGGGCGGCACCGCGCATGGCGGAAGTATTCAGCGCGGGATGCACGAAGTGGACTAACGTCGGTACAGTCAGTTTTAAGGCGGAGATCCATCGGATCTCCGCCTTTTGTTTGTTTTCCTGCTCGCCAATTCGAAATTTCTGTTGCTTGAACCTGTTTATAATCCTCAACTGCATTTATTCTGAACGGTCGTTCTATGTTGCCGAACTGTGCCGATGAGATTCCTAAAGCGTTGGAGAACCCGGCTCTTGTTGTTCTTCGCGGTGGTTGGCCCGGGATTCATCACGGCAAACGTGGACAACGATGCCAATGGCATCTACACGTACTCGGCCGCGGGGGCTCAGTTCGGGCACATGTTGTTGTGGACCATGGTCCCGATCACGGTCGCGCTGATCGTGGTGCAGGAAATTTGTGCGCGCATGGGGGCGGTCACCGGCAAGGGCCTGAGCGACCTGATTCGCGAGGAATTCGGCCTTCGCATTACCTTTTTCATGATGCTGGGCATCCTGGTGATCAACTTCGGAAACGTGGTAGGAGAGTTTGCCGGCATCGCGGGCAGCCTCGAGCTGTTCGGTTTGTCCAAGTACATTACCGTTCCCGTTTGCGCCGTTATTGTCTGGCTGATCGTTGTAAAGGGCCAATACAAGAGCGTTGAGAAGGTCTTTTTGGCGGCCTCCTTCTTTTACGTTACCTATATTTTTGCGGGCATTCTGGCCAAACCGGCGTGGATCGATGCCTTGATCACGACCGTGAAGCCCGCACCGTTAAGAATGTTTCGTCAGCAGGACTACCTCTACATGGTGATCGGGGTTGCGGGAACTACCATCGCCCCATGGATGCAGTTCTACCTGCAATCTTCCATCGTTGAGAAGGGTGTTACTCGGCGTCACTACAAAGCTTCGCAGATCGATGTGATCGCAGGCTGCATCTTCACCGACGTTGTGGCCTGGTTCATTATCGTGGCTTGCGCCGCGACTCTTTACGCACACGGCTACCACAACATCTCAGACGCAAAGGACGCAGCACAGGCCCTGCGCCCCCTGGCCGGGGACTACGCCTACATTCTTTTTGCGATGGGACTGTTCAACGCGTCGCTCTTCGCGGCGTCCATCCTGCCGCTCTCAACCGCCTACACGGTGTGTGAAGGGTTAGGCTTTGAGTCCGGAGTAGGGAAACGCTTCAGTGAAGCCCCCGTTTTCTACTGGCTGTACACAATCTTGATTGTTGCCGGGGGCGGAGTCATTCTCATCCCCAACTTGCCTTTAGTGAAGATCTCGATCCTGTCGCAGGTGGTGAATGGAATCGCGGTTCCCCCGGTGCTGATCTTCATGTTGCTGCTGGTCAACAAGAAAGATCTCATGGGCGAATATGTAAATTCCCGGCTCTACAACGTCGTGGCCTGGGGGCTCACGATCGTGATGACCATTCTGAGCGTGCTTTGGTTATGGACGTTGAGGGGTTCTGGCGCCTGAGCCGCCCTTTTTGCTTGCGGATAACTCTTTCCCACATGTCTGCCTTCCAATATACTGACTTCATCTCCGGGCGGTGTGGGCTATGGCATTTGCTCTCGTTCGGCTTCTCGGGACCGCGCTTCTTCTGGGCGCGTTCACCTCAGCTCAGACTGCTCCTGCCGTGAAGACTTACCATGATGGAAGCATCCGGGACATTGGTGCGGTCGGAAACCGCAATGTCGGGTGCGGCCGCGGCGTTGGCAATTGGTACAGTCTGGACCGTCAGATTGCGATGGGCAGGGAATATTCGCAGCAGGTAGAGTCCACCAGCAGATTAATTACCGACCCGGTGATCACGGAATATATCAACCGCCTGGGCCAAAACCTGGTCCGCAACTCCGATTCGCAGGTTCCTTTCACCATCAAGGTTGTGGACACCGATGACGTGAACGCGTTCGCCTTGCCGGGGGGATTTTTCTACGTCGACTCGGGATTGATTGCTGCCGCCGACAACGAAGCAGAACTGGCAGGGGTCATGGCCCACGAGATCGCGCACGTGGCAGCGTGCCATGCGGCCCGCGAAAATACCCGTGGACAGTTGATGAACTTGGCGTCCATCCCGCTCATCTTTGTCGGCGGAGGCATCGGCTACGCCGCCCAGAACCTGGCAGGCCTGGCCTTTCCGATGACGTTTCTGAGATTTTCCCGGTCATTTGAGACCGAGGCAGATTTCCTGGGCGTCGAATACCTTTACAAAGCCGGCTACGATCCCCAGGCCTTCACTTCATTCTTCGAGAAGATCAAGGTGCTTGAGAAGCAGAAGCCCGGCTTTATAGCCAAGGCGTTCGAAACTCATCCCCAGACGCCGGATCGAATTGCCAAGTCACAAAAGGAAATCGATACGCTGTTGCCGCCGCGAGATCAGTACAAGGTGGACACTTCGGAGTTTCAAACCGTCAAGGCTCGATTGACTGCGCTGGAAGACCGGCATCGGATTGACGGTGGCAATGATGGCTCTCGTCCCACCTTGCGGCGCAGAACCACAAGTTCCACTGCCCCTGCCGAGTCAGGCGGCCAGGATGACGACGGAAGACCAACTCTGAAGCGCCGCACCCCCGAGCTTCCGAGCTCCGCGCCCGCGCCGAATTAGAGAATCTTGCCCTCGGCCAAGGATTGCACCAGAGTCAAGTCTGCCTCCAGGAAGTCAAATGACGGCAGGTCAGAGAACTCAGCCCAGCGAATGTCCTTGAAGATGCGGTTTTCGAGCAGTCCCTGATACGAACGCACCGCGAAGAATCGGAGTTCGACGGCCCCTCCGCCCCGATATTCATGGCGAATCCGCGCCACCTCTTCACCAATTTGAGCGACGATCCCAAGTTCCTCTTCCAGCTCCCGGCGAAGCGCGTCACGCGGTTGCTCGCCTTCTTCGATTTTTCCTCCTGGGAACTCCCACTTCAAAGGCATGGTCTGATACTTGGTGCGCTGGCAGATCAGGACCTTGCCATCCTGAAAGATGAGGCCGGCAACGACTTGTTTCACGACCGAAGGCATGCGCCTCCGTCGTTGGCCAACTTTGTGGCTGTCATTTTGTGGAGCGTTCCAGGGATTTGCCAACTAAGGAAGCACAATGTTCGACCAGATCGCGGTCTTCGGCACCGAAGGCGGCGGGAAAGTGGCTGTCAATGTCCAGTTCGCCGGCGACCTGGCCGTGGACAAAAACCGGAACTACGATCTCAGACTTGGTCTCGATGGAACAGGCGAGATATCGTACATCGCTGCTGACATCGTCTACGATCACGGTCTCGCCACTCGAAGCGGCCGCTCCGCAGATACCCTGGTTCAGCGGAATCCGGGTATGCGGCGTCATGGCGCCTTCGAATGCGCCGAGCACCAGCATCGGAGGCTGCGCAGCCGTGACAGACTTCTCGATCATATAGAAGCCGACCCAGTTGTATTTCAGCATCTGCCCGTGTAGCAGCTTGACGATGGCAGACATGAGTTGGTCCGAACTCTTGGCTTCTCGCGCCAGTCGGTCGGCTTCCTGTTTCACTTCCTCGGCTTTGGAGGTCGTAGCCATGCAGCCAGTCTAACTTACGTGGGACAAACTTCGGACGTGTTTCTAATTGTGCGCAGTCCCTCTGATTGTGGAAAACATTCGGGGTGAATCGCAGAAGCCAGAGCGTGCAGTCCGCGGATGAGCGTTGGCGCGGGCGTATTAAGGAATTCGTCTCGAATGCAATGCACTCGTCCGGCCTTCGCAGCATTCGTAGCTTGCCAGTTACGATCGCGAATGACCTTCTCCAGAGGGACGCGGTCGCCAGCCCCGCACCAAGCGGCAATGAGAACGTCGGGATTCTGGTTTGCCACAACGCCGAATTCCGTCGTGAGTCCGGGCGCTCCGATAAACTCCCCACCTGCAGCTTCCACGAGTTCCGCCACCCATGGCTGGGAGCAGATCAGGGGCTTGCCCCACTCTTCGCAGAAAACCCGCGGGCGTTTCCTGCTGTTCGTGATTGCGCGAACCGAAGCAATTTCCTCCCGCATTTCCGCGATCACTCGCTCGCCTTGTGCGGACCTGCCAACTATCCCGGCAATGCTGGCAATATCGGAGTAGATGTCTGACAGGGTCCTGGGAGCGAGACCTAGAAACCGCGAGCCGGACTTCAGGATTTCGGTGACCGCTTTCTCCTGGTAAGGGACGGCCGCAACGACGAGGTCGGGACTCGCTGCAATGATTTGGGCGGCTTGCGCCGTCCACGAATCAGAAACAATGATGCGCCCGCTATTCTGGACTTCAGGACATACATCTACACAGTATTTTGTGCAGGCCACAACCCGTTCCAGGGCCCCTATCGCGGCAAGAATCACCGTCGCGCTGGGTTGAAGGGAAACAATGCGCTGGGGGCTATGGTCGGGCATCAGGTGCATTATTTCAGATTGGGGCCGCTCGTCTACAATGCTCGCGATGTATTCTGCGGAAGTTCTGGACCACTTCGAGCACCCTCGCAATCCCGGGGATGTTGCGGGAGCCGATGCATCCGTGCAAGTGGAGAATCCCGCCTGCGGGGACGTGTTGAAGCTCAGCGCCAGGGTAGGGGAGGGAAGGCTCGTCGAAGTCCGCTTTCGCGCCAAGGGCTGCGTCCCGGCTATTGCGTGCGGCTCGTTGCTGACCGAAATGGTACGAGGACAAACGCTCGCCGAAGCTCGGGCCGTAAGCAGGGACGACCTGCTGAAAGCCATCGGCGGCTTGCCTGCCGCCTCCGGACATGCCGCGCATCTTGCCCTGGACGCGCTGAAAGCGATGCTGCAGGAACTGCAGTCAACGGGAAAGGTGAAATGAAGATCTCCGCCCTGATACTGCTTGGCGTCGCGGCTCTGAGTGCCAGTCCAAGTCTGGCGCAAGATCGGATCGATCCTGCAGCAATCGAGTCCTACATCAGGCCCTACTCTGAGACCTCGAACTTCAGCGGCGCAGTCCTGGTCGAGAAAAACGGAAAGATCGTTTTTGAGAAAGCCTTTGGCCTGGCTGATCGGGAGAAGTCGCTTCCGAATACGACTGCGGTGCGCTTTCATGTTGCATCCGTCTCAATGCAATTTACTGCGGCCGCGATTCTGCGGCTTGTAGATCAAAAACGACTCGCACTCGATACTAAAGTCAGCGAAGTTGTGCCTGGAATCACCGGCGGCGATAGGATCACCATGCGAGACTTGTTGGTCCAACGTTCCGGACTCTCAGATATCAACGACCTGCCGGACTATGGCGAGGTGCTAGAGGTCCACCAAACGCCGGCCAGCCTGGTGGCGAAGATCAAAGAACGGCCGCTGCTTTTTGAACCCGGATCGAAGTTCCAGCACGAAGAGCACTCCGCTTACAATCTTCTTGCTCTCATCACGGAGACCAAGACTCGCAAGCCTTTTTCGCAGGCAGTAAAGAAACTTGTTTTCGGCCCTGCCGGGCTTTCGCATTCTGCTATAGATGACGACCAAGTCAGGGATAAGGGTGTCGCCAAGGGGTATCAGCCAAAAGGACTATCCGAACTGGAGCCCGCCACTCCAATTCACTGGTCGGGCAAAGCCGGAAATGGATCGGCAATCACGACTGTGCGAGACGAGGCGCGCTGGGTCCGAGCCCTATTCGAAGGCAGATTTCTGAGCGAGGATTTGCGAAAGCTCGTCCTCGAGACGTCTCCTCCGATCGGCTACGGCTGGTTCCGCCGTGACAGCGCGCGCTTTCACCAGACGGCCTATTACATGAACGGACGGGCCCCCGGATTCGCTTCGTTCGTTCTTTATCTGCCGAAGGAGAGTCTGACCGTCGTTGTCTTCAGCAACATTTACTCGTCGGCGACCACCACCATTGGAAACGATATCGCCGCGATTGCTCTTGGGCTTCCCTTCGAGCCTTTCCATCCAGGTCCGCGGCTTAGTGCGGAACAGCTAAACTCCAGCACTGGAACCTTTCAATTCGGTCCGGACTTTTACCAGCCAAGCGCTCAAGTGAAGTTGATCGCCAGCGGATCGGATCTGGGATTACGCTGGCCCTCGGGCGACCTCTCGCCGCTGATCCCGCTGGGGCGCGACCGCTTCGTGGATCGTGCTTACTGGCAAGATGTGAACATTGAACGCGATGCCACAGGACGACCCGTAGCTCTCAAATACGATCGCTTCACCGGGCAAGCGATTAACCGCAAGTGAAATCGTTTAGGGTACCTGCCGTGCGGAAGGTGCACAGAACACAGGTGCTTCCTACTCTCTGGAATCCGGGAAAAAGATGGTCCATCCCCGCTGCTTTGCGGCCTCGGCCAGGTCTGGATTGGGATTCACGGCAAATCCGTGCGTCGCCATGGCCAGCATCTCGCAATCCCAGCGTGAATTGCCGAATGCTACGTCGGGCTCTCGTCCAATGACCTCGCGGATGGCTTTCGGCTTTCCGGGTCCACTGGGGACTCGGATCAGCCGGTCGGTCACGACTCCGGAGTCAATCTGAACTGCCGCCGCGAGAATTCGCTGTGGGGAAATCCCCACGTACTTCATGGCAGATCGAATCACCCACTCGTTGGTGGACGATACCGCCCAGACCTCGCATCCCGCTTGTTGCAGACGCTCGACCAACTCCCTCATCTCTGGGAAGATTTGTTGCACGAAGTTTTCATCGAAGAATTGTTGTGCTGCTTTTTGGACGGTTGGGGCGCTCAGGCCGCGATGCATGGTCACCATCTCGCCGCACATAGTGTCCTCGTCGACCTTGCCGGCACGATAGTCCGCGTAGCGTGCTCGCGCCCAGGTTGCGACGTCGTCCCTAACTAGACCGCGCCTCAGTTCCCAATCGAAGAAGCTCTCGCCGGCGTCGCCGGCCCACAAAGTGCCGTCGCAATCGAACACTGCAAGCTTTGGCCGTAGGGAAAGAACGGAATCGGTGAACTTGTGGGCCTTCGAGGAGTCGCCAAGCATGTTATTTGTAGGCACTCACCAGTTCCGCGTATTGCTCGGGCGTATCTACGTTGGTGCTGACGAAGGGATCGGCTACGGGCACGTATTCAATGCGTTGCACATTGCGGTGCTCTACGTCTCGCGCTGTACTGTCCTCCGGCGCTCTCAAAAATGCTTCAATCATCTCGCGACCCGCAAGGTAGGGGTGGCCGTGTTGTCCGCCATATTCCGGAACCGCGGCCCATTTGCCTTTCGCGACCGCCATCTCGAAGGCACAGCGGAGCCGTTCCAGCGTAGATTGCGCCGCGGGAGGGCGATCAACAAGGGTGATCATCGCGGTGTCACGGCCACGGTTTAGCACCTCGTGCAACCCAATTCGCAGCGAGCTGAACTGGCCCCGCTCGGGAGCCGGATTTTCCAAGATGACCCCTCCGTGGGCATAAACCACGGGCGCGATGTTCTCCAGATTTTTCCCGGCCACCACGATGACCATATCGTTGAGCTGTCCAAGCAACCGGATTGTTTCGGAGAGAAACGTTCCACCCGGAATGCTTCCGGAGGGACCGGGAGGCCAGGGAAGCAGCGCCTTATCGCGTCCCATGCGCGTGGACTGTCCGGCTGCCAGGATGACCGCGCACGAACTGGTGGAAGGGGACACGTGAGAAGAAGTTACTCCGATTTTGGTTGAGGAACGGTCTCAACTTGCGATTGCGCAGCAATAGGGTGCTTGGCCTTGAACCAGCTCATATGAGGAAGTTGCCGTTCGACTTTTCGGCGGGCCGCAATCAATTCGGAGGTGATCGATACCGCAATCTCTTCGGGAGTGACAGCCCCAATATCGAGCCCCACGGGAGCGTGCACGCGTTCGAAGAGCTCCGGCGCCAGCCCCTCAGCGGTCAATTGCCGAAAAATTGCGATCGTCTTCCGCTTGGAGCCGATCATGCCAATGTAGCGCGCCCGCGTCTGCACTGCCCAGCGCAGCACGCGCATATCGTCACGATGCCCGCGCGTGGCAATGACGATGTAAGAAGTCTCGCTCGGACTGATTTTGCCCATCGCTGTGTCGAAGTCTTCAGCGTGGACCGCAACCGCCTCGGGGAAGCGCTCCCGATTGGCGTATGTCTCCCGATCGTCCACCACTGTTACCTGAAATCCTATGTTTTTCGCTACTCGATAAAGGTTTACGGCAACGTGGCCTGCGCCGAAAATATAAAGCTCTGCTGGAGGGAGTACTGGCTCTATGAAAATGTCCAGCGTGCCGCCACAGACCAGTCCGGTGTCAAACTTCGGATCCTGATTGAGATTGAAGCTGAGGGTGCGTGGCTTCTCGGACTCCATGACCTCGCGCGCCGCCTGCCAGACTTCGGCCTCAACGCAGCCCCCTCCAATGGTGCCGACGAGAGTACCGTCGTCGCGGACCAACATCTTTGCCGTTTGGAAGGAAGGAATCGAACCGCGCACGTTGACGATCGTGGCCACGGCTCCCTTTCGGCCTTCTTTGCGCAACCGCACGATCTCTTCGTAAATGTCCATCCCATCTAGATTCTGGGGGTTCCTGCCGAACAAGTCAATGTGAGCGCTCAGCACGGCGCGATGTGCTAGCGTAGAAGGTTTTCTGCCCCATTTCTTCGCCAAGGAGCTTCCATGAAGGCCGTACGCATTCATCAGTTTGGCGGTCCGGAGGTATTGACGTACGAAGATGTTGCCGATCCCAAGCTTCGCAAGGATCAGGTCCTGATTCGGGTTCGCGGCTGCGCCCTCAATCACCTGGATCTCTGGGTCCGCAAAGGTCTACCAGGCGTGCCCTTGCCGCATATTCTCGGCAGTGACATCGCCGGCGAAGTGGTTGAACTGGGAGAATACGTGTCTGGTTTCAGGGCGGGTCAGCGGGTTCTGCTCGCGCCTATGCACTTCTGCAATCGTTGTCCAAAGTGCGTAGCGGGCCTTCAGAACCAGTGTCCGGAATTCACCGTGCTCGGAAACCGAGTGGATGGAGGCAACTGCGAACTGATGGCAGTGCCCGCTGTAAACGTGATTCCAATTCCGGACAACCTCGATTTCAACCGGGCTGCGAGCGTGCCATTGGTGTTCCTGACCGCCTGGCACATGCTGGTGGGTCGAGCGAATATCCGGATGGGACAGACCGTGCTGGTGCTGGGAGCCAGTTCCGGAGTAGGCATTGCCGCGATCCAGATCGCGAAGATGTTTCACTGCCGGGTCATCACGACGGCGGGAGACGAGACCAAACTGGAGAAGGGGCGGGCCTTGGGCGCGGATTTCGGGATCCATCACTACAAGCAGAAAATTTCCGAAGAAGTTCGAAAAATTACCAACAAGGAAGGCGTGGATATTGTCGTCGAACACGTGGGCGCTGCCACCTGGGACGAGAGTGTGAAGTCATTAAAGCCAGCCGGGACCCTGGTAACCTGCGGCGCGACCACGGGGCCAAATGCCGCCCTGGAGCTGCGGTTTGTGTATTCGCGCCAGCTTTCGATTCTGGGCTCTTACATGGGAACGATGGGTGAACTGTACGAAGTGCTCGCCCACGTGTTTGCCGGACGTTTGAAGCCGGTCGTGGATCGGGCCTTTCCGCTCAAGGAGACGCGAGCGGCCCACGAGTTAATGGAGAAGAGCCAGATGTTCGGCAAAATCGTGGTGAATCCGTAGCGCTCTCTTCCATATGCGGGCAAGCTTGAGCGGAGTCACTTTGAATGCTTCCCAGCAGGCAGATACAATAGAAGGCAATGAATACGAGCAACGGCGATTATGGCTTGTACGTAGCCACCGAGAACGGCAAGCGAGTGGTGAAGGAGTTGACCTACGGCAATCCCACGCCTGAGGGCGTGGTCCTTACAACTCTCGACTCAGCCGTGAACTGGATGCGGAAGAACTCCATCTGGCCCATGACCTTCGGTCTGGCCTGCTGCGCGATCGAGATGATGTCCATGGGCGCATCTCGCTTCGATATCGCGCGTTTCGGCGCCGAGGTGTTCCGTCCCTCGCCGCGCCAGTCTGACCTGATCATCATTGCCGGACGGGTCTCGAACAAAATGGCACCCGTAATTCGCCAATTGTGGGAGCAAATGCCGGAGCCGAAATGGGTGATTTCAATGGGGGCTTGCGCAACGTCGGGTGGAGTGTTCAACAACTACGCCCTGGTGCAGAGCGTCAACCAGGTGATTCCGGTGGACATCTACGTCCCTGGATGCCCTCCGCGGCCCGAGCAATTAATCTACGCAATCACATTGTTGCAGCAGAAGATCCAGAAAGAGCGCGGTACCATCAAGCGCGCCTTCAATCTCTCCTAATTTCTTGATCCACGTGTGAAGCGCTCCAACTACTGGGGCGCTTTGAAGCTGACCGTGATGTCCTTCTGTACTTGAGTCGGTTTCCCGTTCAACGTCCAGGGACTGTATCGCCACTGGCGCACCGCGCCGAGTGCGGCCCTCGCCAGGATAGGATGTCCGCTGATTACTTTCAGGTTTTGTACTTTGCCGTCCTCGGCAATGGTAGCTTGCAGCACGACAGCGCCGCTCAAGCGAAAAGGCATAGCGTCGGTCGGATATACCGGTTGCACTCGGTGCTGAAGAACACCTTCCACCACGCCCTGCGAAACCGGGGTGCTGAATCTCGGAATCGAGACCGAGGGGGCGATCAGGCTGGACAGAGACTGATCGGGAGCCAGGCTTGCCATTTGCGGCGGAGGCTCGTCGGAATTGATGCTCTTCTTGGCATCTGCCACAGGTTGAGGGTTGGCGTTTTGGGTTTCGTCGTTCGTGCTCGCCGCCGGTCGGTGCGTAACCACGTCGTCAACTTCGACCTTCGATGCGCGTTGAACACCGGCCTTTGACGCGACTGGGGGAGGGGTCCAAACCAACACACCGCCAGCGGCAGGCTGGGCCGGTGCAGCGGAGGAGGGACTTTCGGCCTGCGTCGGCACGGCGCGCGCGGCAGAGGCATTTTCCGGCGAGCGCCACACCCACATCGAGAGTACTGCCAAAACCATAACCCCAACGGACGCGCCGCCCGCTACATACCAGCGCTTGAGGCTCGGGAAGGGCAGCGCAAAATGCTTTGACAGGTCTTCGGCCGGTTCCGTCTTGGTTTGAGGCCCGGCCGGCGGGGCCACCCTTGGCGGAGTAGCGGTTGACGCTGCAACCGGGATTGAAGAGGTAGAGACACCGGACTCGCGCATTCTTGCCGCCTCGGCCAATCCTGCGAGGCGAACGAGGGCGTTGATGTGCTCTTCGGCGAAGGCGTAAGGCCGCCCGGAAAAGGTCTCCAGCACCCCCATGGTGCCACGTGGCCCGCGAAGCGGCACCGCTACGATGGATCGCAATCCCAGGTCACGGCAGACCTCGGGGTCAACCCGGATGTCCTTCTGAGTATCGTCGCAACGCAGAACGTTGCTGGTCCGGAGACATTCGCCGGAAATTCCAGAATCCACACTCAATCGCGCTCCCAGCGGGGGAGCAGCGGCCCCGGCACGGGCTCGGCATACCACCAGTCCGTTGCGGCGGATTGCCAGGGCTGCCGCAGAGCTACCCGTGAGCATTTGGGCGGCCTCGGTGATGGTATTGAAAATGGTTTGGGCTTCGAAAGAGGCGTCCCCGATAGCATTTTGCAATGCGGTGTAAATGGCCTCGGGATCTGGAATTTGCGTGGCGGTGAAGGTCTGGGCGCGGGATGCTGCTGCTACAAAACCGATCGCTCCCGTCTCTTCGGTAGGAGGCAAGCTCGGTGGGGGATATTTCATCTTCAACTACCTATGCACACGTAGATTTCGGACGTAAATCGGCTGGCCTTGACGAAGTGGGTGTTTGGCCCGAGTCTCCTCCAAACCCAAGACATTGTCAACGCCATGTCCGCAGAAAAGACACCACCGTAACCAGTCTTCCGGGTTCCAGGCACGGTGTAGAATCCGGCCCAATGTCATCCCTCCAGATCTCGGCGGAAGAGTTCAGGCAGCTGTCGAAAGAACTGCTCGACCTGGCGTGCGGCTATTTGGAGCAGATGGACTCCCGGCCGATTTTTCCGGGAGCTCATCCGGAACTCGAGGACCTGTGGCGCGCGCCCCTTACAGAAATAGGGATGGGCAAGCATGCGCTCGCCGCTCTGCGCAGTGTCATTGAAGGAGCACGGGTTCAGAATGGCCGTTTCTTCGGGTACGTTCTGGGATCCGGCGAACCCGTCGCGGCGCTTGGAGATCTTTTGGCAAGCGTACTGAACCAGAACGTGACGGCATGGCGTTCCTCGCCGGCGGCCGTAAGCATCGAGCGGACGGTCGTGGGATGGCTGGCTTCGGCAATTGGCTGCGCTGGGTTTACCGGAAGTCTGACCGGGGGCGGTTCCTCGGCGAACCTGATGGCCCTGGCGATGGCCAGAGAAAAAAGCTGTCCTGCAAACGAAACTGGCCTCCAGTCCAGAACGCCAGTGTTGTACGCGTCGGAAGAAGCGCATATGTCGATTGGAAAGGCCGTCGCCCTTCTGGGCCTCGGCCGCGAAAATCTGCGCCTGATTGCAACCGGCGCGGATTTCCGGATGCTTCCAAAAGAGCTGGACGCAGCCATTCGCAAAGACCAGGCGGAAGGCAGGATTCCGATCGCAGTGGTCGCTTCCGCAGGCACCGTGAACACGGGATCCATTGATCCACTGCGTGAGATTGCGGAGATCGCAGCAGGACGCGGCCTGTGGTTGCACGTTGATGGTGCCTACGGCGCCTTGGCTGCCATCGCCGTTCCCGAAAGGTTCGCGGGTTTGAACCTGGCGGACTCCATTTCTCTCGATCCGCACAAGTGGTTGTATCAGCCGCTGGATTGCGGATGCCTTCTTTATCGTGATGCCAACGCTGCGCGTTGCGCGTTTGCTCATACCGGCGATTACGCGAAAGCGTTCAGCGAAGATCCGGTCGAGGGGTTCGCGTTCTTCGAAGAATCGCTGGAACTGTCACGCCGCTTTCGCGCTTTAAAGGTGTGGCTCTCGCTGCGTTATCACGGAATGGAGGCTTTCCGCGCTGCGATCCGCGATGACCTCGCTTCGGCTCGCCGGTTAGCCGCGCAAATCCGCGCTCATCCCGAGTTGGAAATGATCGCGGAAGGCGAATTGAGCGCGGTCTGCTTTCGATATCGAGCGGCCGGCAGAGAAGACGATCTAAACCGAATCAACGCGGCAATCTTGAAACGTGTGGTCGAGGCCGGCCGGGTGTATTTGACGAATGCAACCCTGAGCGGGAAGTTCTGCCTCCGCGCTTGCATCGTGAATCACAGGACCACAGAAGCGGATGTAGATGCCGTAGTTCCCGAGGTGTTACGCGCGGCGGGCATGGAAAGTCCCTCACCTTGAAAGCACCATACCAACGGAAATCGCGAACTGTCGCATGCGCTGTGGTAAAAACACTGCATGTCAAGAATCGTCCGCACTGATGATAAGCCGTCGATTGTGGCGCAAGCGCCTTGCCGAGCCGATCTAGCCGGCGGCACGATGGATCTCTGGCCGCTTTACCTTTTCCATCCCGGCGCACTAACGCTCAACTTTGCGGTGAATATCCTGACCACCTGCCGCATCACGCCGCTTTCGGGCAAGAGCATTCACTTACGGTCGCTGGACACGGATCGCGAGGAAAGATTTGCGAGCTTCGAGGCTCTGCGACGGGCGAAACGTTTTCGTCTTCCATTGGCGGCACGGCTCATTCAATTCTTTGCGCCCAAGGAAGGACTGCTTATCGAGACCGACTCCGAATCCCCGGCGGGTGCAGGAATCTCCGGATCTTCGGCGCTGATGATCGCCGCCACTGCGGCCCTGGCTCGCTTCACCGATCGTAACCTGACCCTGGAGCAGATGCGGGTGATCGCGCAGAACGTTGAGGCACAGATCATCCAGGTGCCGACCGGATGCCAGGACTACTATCCTGCGCTCTACGGCGGTGTCAGTGCGATTCATCTCGACGCCGATGGGATACATCGTGAAGCCGTGCCGATTGCTCCGGAGGAGATCGAGTCCCGTTTCGTTCTGGCCTACACCGGGGCGCCGCGCCAGTCGGGAATCAATAACTGGGAAGTCTTCAAGGCGCACATCAACGGCGACAAACGGGTGTTTCACAACTTCGAACGCATCGCGTCGATCGCACACGCCATGCACCAGGCGCTGGTAAAGAATGATTGGGACGAGGTAGCGCGCCTGTTGCGCGAAGAATGGAAGCTTCGCCGCACCAATGCTCCCGGAATCACTACGCCGCTGATCGACAAACTGATCGCCGCCGCCGCCAGGCACGGAGGTCGCGCGGCAAAAGTGTGTGGAGCCGGTGGCGGAGGTTGTGTGATCTTCCTGGTTGAAAAAGGATCCGCGAGTCGAGTAGCTACGGCAGTTGGTGACAATGGTGGAAGAGTTCTTCCCTTGAAGATTGCGCGCCTCGGCCTGCGCATTTCACCCGCATAAACACTGGAGATTGCACGTATCGAAATTTCGGTGAAAGCATTCCTCGCCTTAGGGCGTTCGCCTTAGAAGATCTCAGTGCAAACGCGCAAAACTAGTACTTTCGTGTAAAAAAAAGACCTTCTACTCTCTTATTTCCTTGCGAGTTCCGACGCGTCACCCATACACTGCAACCACTCCACAGCCACTTCGCAAAAAATAATCAAAAGCTGGAGAAGCTCCTCATGCATAAATGCTCCACGTGTGTTTTCCTGTTCGCGACATTGGTGACGTCGGCCTTCGCAGGCGTGACGGTAACTTCACCTGGCAACGGTTCCACTGTTTCTTCCCCTGTCCATTTTGCCGCGACCGCAAGCACGTCGTGCAGCAAGGGCGTTTCGGCCATGGGCATATATACCGCCCCATATGTGTTGGCTTACGTTGTGAACGGCGCCAGCTTGAGCACAGATCTGACTCTCAGTGCCGGAACCTATAACACCGTGGTTGAGGAATGGGACAATTGCGGTGGCGCCGCAACCACTCCCGTCACGATCACCGTCAATGGCGGCTCTAGCAGCGGCGTATACGTGACCAAGCCGGCCAACGGGGCCAGTGTCAGTTCTCCGGTAAATTTCGTCGCCACGGCGACGACCTCGTGCAGTAAGGGTGTTGCCGCCATGGGGATTTACACCGCGCCGTACCAGCTTGCCTACAGCGTGAATGGCGCGAGTTTAAATACGAATCTGACACTCAGCTCCGGTACATACAACACGGTCGTACAGGAGTGGGACAACTGCGGCGGGTCCGCGGTTACGCCGGTTACCATCACCGTGAACGGGGGCACTACCGGGTCGAACTTCTCCTCTTTGCAGAGCAAGGGAGGATGGACCGGATACGCCCTGCTGCCTCCAGGCTACGGCATCTGCTCTAGCTGCAAGTCTTCGGGCCCGGAGACGACCTGGTCCTGGACCACCGGCATCAAGTCGCCATCCTTGAGCGGCAACGCCACGCAAACCACCATCGGGGGCAGCACGGTTTATTCCGATGTGCTGTGGAACAACCACCTGATCGGCGATTTCTCATCTCAGGGGATGCCGGACACCAACCATACGCTGGTGCCGACACTGCACAACTTTGTGTACGACGTGTACTTCTACGGCTCCAATCTTGAGAACTCGCAGGCGCTGGAGTTCGACATCAATCAGTTCTTTAACGATCAAGGCTGGATCTGGGGACACGAGTGCCGCATCGCCGGCGGTCACGAGTGGGACACATGGGACAACGTGAAAAAGAAGTGGGTCGCCACCGGCGTTGCCTGCAACCCCATCAGTAATGGCTGGAACCACCTGACCATCACCGTGCAGCGCACCTCCAGCAATCAATTACTGTTCCAGTCCATCACCCTGAACGGTAAGACTTCGAACCTGAACATCAGTCGCCCGCCGGGCACGGCCGTGGGATGGTATGGCGTTACCGTCAACTACCAGATTGACGGCAACTCGAAGCAAACGCCTTACACAGTAGACATCGACAATTTGACCTTCACCTACTACTGAGTCACACATCCGGTTGCCAACGGGCATCTTCTCGGCATGAGAAGGTGCCCTTTTTTTGTCGACGGCTCACAAGCCGGCGGTTTCAGATCGGCTGGAACTTTCAGCGGGCACTATTCCTGCCCGAAACCTGCTACATTGTGCGCGTGAACGGGACGATATTGCGCGAGCGGCGGACCGGATTGCTGCTCTATGGGGCGCTGGTAGGGTTCGTCTACGGCCTTGGTGTGCGCATCGGTTTCACTAGTCCGGCCACCAGCAAAAGCTTTGCGGTTATGTCGCTCTCGTTCCTGTTCCTGATGCCGTTCGCTATGGGCTTTCTGACCGTTTACTTTGTGGAACGGCGCCGGCCTCAGCCCACCTGGATATGGCTCGTGCTTCCTCTTCTCCCCGTTTTCGCGGGACTGGTGACCACCCTGGTTGCACTCTGGGAAGGGATGATTTGCATTTTGATGTTTGCTCCGATCGGAATCGGTCTGGGCGTGATCGGTGGACTGCTGGGCGGCCTATTGGGTCGCAGGCTTGGGTCGCAGCGGTTCTCGAATCTGGCCTTGATGTGCGTAGCTGTGCTGCCCCTGGTGGTCAGCCCCTGGGAGCAGGGGGTCCTGAACCGGCGGGAGATCCGCACGGTTACGAGTTCGGTCGAAATTCATGCCTCGCCGTCGGTAATCTGGAAGAATATCGAGCGCGTACCCGCAATCAAGGCCGCCGAATTGCCCGAATCCTGGAGTCATCGCATCGGCTTTCCAAATCCGGTGGAAGCTACGCTCTCTTTCGCGGGCGACGGCGGCGTTCGTCACGCCAGCTTTGAAGGGGGAGTGCTCTTCATTGAGAACATTGATGTGTGGGAACCGGAGCGGTGCCTTGCGTTCTCGATTCATGCACAAACCGCTCAGATTCCGAGAACTACTCTCGATGAACACGTCGCCGTGGGCGGACCGTTTTTCGACGTGCTGCGGGGTGAGTACCGGCTTGAGACCCTGAGCGACGGGATGGTGCGGCTTCATCTTGCAAGCCAGCACCGCGTCTCAACCGACTTCAACTGGTACGCTCATCTGTGGACCGACGCAGTCATGCAGGACCTGCAGAGGCGCATATTGTATGTAGTCAAGAACCGCTCGGAACGGGCAGCCAGCCCCCTAAAATAATCATCGAAGTTGCGTGGGGAGGCTATAATTTCCTCAAGAAGTCCGGCCCGGGGGCACCCATGAAGGCACGCCGCATCTCTCCTGTATTGTTCCTGATCCTCTCTGTGGCGAGCCACGCATTCGCGGGTGACCAGCAAGACGCCTCCGTTGTCCCCCACATGTCCAAGCAGACTCGCATGGACCTGATCCGAGCATTTGAAGCGGAGCTGGTTTACGTGCGTACCCCCTTTCCCATGGGGAAGAAGGGGCTGACCTTGAAGGACGGGACTGTGACCCCGAACGGCCAGGAATTGCAGCAGTTGATCGCCCTCTGGGGTCCATCGGTGAAGCCCGGAGACCAGGCGCGCATCAGCGCGATCCAGATCAGGGATAAAAGCATTTATTTCGAGATCAATGGCGGACCAGTCAAAAAGCAGAAGTGGTACCAGCGAATTCAGGTCCAGGGCGCCGGAGGCGGGTCTGTTCCTTTGTCCCCGAGCGACGCAAGCGCCAATCCTCGCGGCTCCTACGTGGATTTGGTTTTTCCAAAATACGTGCCTGAACTGACGCCGCAGCAGCTGAAGACTCTCCTCAGCCCGGTATTCGATTTCAACTCGCGGTCGGCGCTGGATGCCTATCTGGACACGGTTCCGCCCAAGGTGAAAGAAGCCATCAAGGAACACCGGGTCCTGGTTGGCATGAATCATGACATGGTGATCTACTCCAAGGGTAGGGCGGAGAAGAAGAACCGCGAAAAAGAGGGCGACGTCGAATTCGAAGAATGGATTTATGGCGAGCCGCCTCACGACGTAGATTTCATCCGCTTCGTTGGCGATGAAGTCGTGCGTGTCGAGACCATGAAGGTGGGCGGCGAGAAAGTTGTTCGGACCGAGCGGGAAGTGGAATTGCCGCAGCAACAACAGCCGACGGTGGCCAGGGGGTCCGCCGAACCTGAGGTGCGCCCGGCGAATGCGCCCACCCTGCGCCGTCCCGGCGAAGACCTCCCTACCGCTCAAGATCCTACCCGGAGCGTACCCAACCCGGGTCGTCAGCGCATGCCAGCCCCCGGTCCGCCGCCGGATCCGAATGCTCCGGTCCCCAACTAGCGTGCGAAGCGGAACACTGTCCGAGGCCCCGCTGCTTGGCGCTTTGCACCTCTGCCTTTAAACTGGAGATGTGAAGATTGCGCTGGGTCAGATTAACCCTACAGTCGGGGACTTCCAGGGAAACGCGTCCAGGATCATTGAGTTCTCATTGCGCGCGCAAAATTCCGGCGCGGGCCTGATTCTGTTCCCCGAAATGTCGGTCTGTGGATACCCGCCTCGGGATCTCGTGGAACGCGGGTCGTTCGTAGTGCATTGCCGGGAGGCAACCGAGCGCATCGCCGCCGAAACCAGGGGCATATCCGTGATCTGCGGCCTGGCCACACCTGCCCAGGCGGAAACCGGAAAATCCGTGATGAATTCAGCGGCCTTGCTCAGAGACGGCCGCATTGCATTCCTGCAGTCGAAGATGCTGCTTCCCACCTATGACGTCTTCGATGAGATGCGAAACTTTGCTCCCGCCAAAAGCCAGGTGTTGTTCCCATTCTGCGGCAAACAGATGGCGCTTACCATTTGCGAGGACGCCTGGAACGACAAGCATTTCTGGAACAAGCGCTTGTATACCTTCGATCCGGTGGAAGCGCTGATCCATGCCGGCGGTAACTTCCTGCTTAATATCTCCGCATCCCCTTTCTGGATGGGGAAGCGGGAGGTACGCCGGAACATGCTGTGCACCATCGCCACCAGCTATAACGTGCCGGTTGTCATGGTCAACCAGGTGGGTGGCAATGATAGCCTTATTTTCGATGGTTCCAGCCTGGTACTTGATCGCCAGGGAAACGTTATCGCGCGTGGAAAGTCGTTCCAGGAAGATCTCGTCTTCTTTGACTCCGACAAGCTCACGGGAGAAATACACGATCAGGTCGAGGGCGAGGATGCGGCAGTCTACGCCGCTTTGGTGCTCGGGACGCGTGACTACGTACGCAAGTGTGGCTTCAGCAAGGTGATCTTGGGACTCAGCGGCGGTATCGACTCGGCGCTCACCGCGGCCATTGCCGCCGATGCTATGGGCCCGGAGAACGTGATAGGTGTCGGGCTTCCAGGACCTTATTCCTCGCAGGGTTCCATTGATGATGCGCGAGAACTTGCGCAGAAGCTCGGCATCCGCTTCGAACTGATCAGCATCACTGAAATTTTCGAAAGCTACCGCAAAGCCCTGCAAGGGGTCTTTTCGGGGTACAAAGAGGACATTACCGAGGAGAATATCCAGTCCCGTGCCCGCGGCAGCATCCTGATGGCAATGTCGAACAAATTCGGGGCGCTGGTTTTGAGCACCGGAAACAAGAGCGAACTCGGCGTCGGATATTGCACGCTCTATGGCGATATGGTTGGGGGGTTAGCGGTCATTTCCGATGTGCCGAAAACCATGGTCTACCGCCTGAGTCACTACGTGAATTCAATGCGGTCGGTGATTCCGCAGGCCACCCTGGAAAAGCCGCCTTCGGCTGAGTTGCGTCCCAATCAGAAAGACAGTGATAGTCTTCCGGCGTACGAGGTGCTGGACGCAATCCTGGAGGACTACGTGGAGGACTCGCGTTCCGCCGAGCAGATTGCAACCCAGCGCGGCTTTGCCATCGATTTGGTGCGCCGTGTCATACGAATGGTGGAGCGCAGCGAATATAAGCGTCAGCAAGCCGCTCCAGGATTGAAGATTTCTGAAAAGGCATTTGGATACGGACGCCGTTTCCCGATTGCCGCCAAGCCCGATGTGTGAGGCCGGGCCGGCTTGCAGCCTCGCAATCCATATCACACCTGAAAGGATTCCATGTCCCGCACTGTGACTCGTCTGTTCCTCAACATCATCCTGAGTTCCGCTGCATTTGCTCAAACACATACCGCTGCAGCTACCAAGATGCCCAGCGAAGAGACCATCAATGGCTTTATGCATCAGATGTTCGGCTACGAGCCGGGCGTGAAGTGGCAGATCGTTTCGGTGAAGCCGTCGGAAGCCGAGGGGTTGGCAGAGGTCGACCTGGTGATGAGCACTCCGCAGGGACAGCAAAGCAACAAGATTTATGTGACCCCGGATGGAAAGCACGCGGTGGTCGGAGAAATCCTGCCCTTTGGGGCCCGGCCATTTGATGTCGCGAGCACCGAGTTGCAGAAGGGAATCAATGGGCCATCGCGTGGCCCTGCCACTGCTCCGGTCACCATTGTCGAATTCAGCGACTTGCAATGCCCTCACTGCAAAGACGCGGAGCCGATCCTCGACAAGCTGATGGGCGAAGAAAAGAAAGCCAGGCTCGTCTATCAGAATTTCCCCCTTCCCAGCCACGATTGGGCCCAGAAAGCCGCTGCCTATGCCGACTGCGTGGGGCGCAGTAACAGCGACGCATTCTGGAAATTTATTGCCAGCGTTTTCGAGTCGCAAACCGAAATCAACGCCGCCAATGCCGAGGAAAAGCTGACTGCCCTGGCCGATAAAGCGGGTGTGAAGGGAAGCGATATGGCGGCCTGCTCTACCAAGCCCGACACAACGTCTCGCATCGAGCATTCTTTGGCCCTGGGCAAATCGGTGGACGTGAACAGCACTCCTACGGTCTTTGTGAATGGCAGGAAGATCGGCAGCGTTACTGGAATTCCGTACGAGATTTTGAAGAAGATCGTGGACTTTGCGGCAAGCGACAACAAAACTGCCGCAAAATAGTTGCCCGCTGAGCGGGAGCTATTTCCGGCTGAGCCAAACCTCGCTGCTCACCCCTGCTGGCTCGGAGAGCACGTGGGGTGTAATCAGGATCAGCAGTTGGCTTTCGTCAGTTTCGGTGGCATTGGTGGCGGTGACGCGGTTGAGTCCAGGCACTTGCCCCAGTCCGGGTATTCCGGCAAGGCTGCGGGTCTCCGTGCGTGAAACCTCTCCCGCCACCATGGCGGGTTCGCCATTCTTCAGCGTGATGGCGCCCTTGTATTCGCGATTGGAAATCACCGGCACGCCATTCAGGCTTGCGGTCCCCAGAGATCGAATCTGCATTTCAAGGTTTAGCGTGACGTCCAAGGCGCTGTTCACCGACGGTTTTGCTTTCAGCGTCAAGCCCAGGTCTTCATAATTGAACGAGGGAAATGCCGGGGTGAAGGAATTGTTCTGAAGCACCTGCGAGATCTGTGGGGTATTGAAGATCGGGGCGAAGCTGGCGTTGAGAATCGGGAAACGCGTCCCCACGCGAAAATTGGCTTCATTGCCCTGGGCCACCCGCAGAGTAGCGTGCTCGAGGTTCTTGATGTCGCTCTCGTTCAGCGATAGCTGGCCGCTCGCTGTGCCCAGGCTCAATCCTGACAGCGTCAAACCACCGCCGAACGTCGCCAGGGGCTGACTGAAGATTGAGTTGCCTTGCCCGCCCAGTTGCGCCAGCAGCGCGGAAATTGCCTGGGAGCCGGCTTGATTGATGCCCCCACCGGCAATTAACTGATTGATCAGGTCTGAAATGTTCTGTCCACCCAGGGCCGCCAGGGCCGCAACAGGGATATTCACCAACGTGAACTGGTTGGGAATATGGATTCCGAAATTGCGCATCAGGGTATGGCTGATTTGATAGACTTGGATGTCCAGCATTACCTGCGGTCGTGCGCCGCCAAGGCTCTCAATGATCTTGGTTGCGGCCGCCAGGGTGTCTTCAGGGGCGCGAACCACAATGGTCTGTGACTGTGGTTGCGGTGTAACGAAGCGGATCTCAAACACTGTCCGCAGCAAATTCACCATCTCGTTCAAATCGGTCGGCGTTGTGGCCCCTGGAACGTAGAAGGTCCGCATCGCGAGGCGATCGTAAATGCGGTGATTTTCAGGGTTCTCTCCGGCAACGATGATCTGCTTCTCATCCATGGCAGACCAGAACGAGTGGGTCACGTCGCCCGCAGCTTCCATCGCGGTGAAGAAATCCACCGGTTCGATATCGAACTTAACGCGCCGCGACTGAACTGAATCGTCCACCGTCGCGATTACGCCATAGGCGGCCGCAACCTGCGTGAGCAGGGCCTTGGAGTCCCCGGTAAAGTGAAATGCCGCTTTCACCGGATTCGGCTTCACGTGCAATTCGTCGGCTTGCGCAACTACGACCGGAGTGCGATCCGATGGAGAGGCAGGTTGTCCAATGGCGTCTTGAATCCGTTGCTGCGCGAACTCGTTCTCGGGATCCAGGTTCAAAGCGCTCCGAAAGTTGGCTAGCGCTCCCACCTGATTGTCCTTTAGCAGGTCGACGTTGCCACTTTTCAGCCGCTCATAAACCAGTTGCTGCCGAAGCACTTCACGGGCAGTCACGTAGTCCACGTTGCGAGGATTCAGGTCGGCTGCGGTCTTGAACTGTTCGTAAGCATCGTCAAGACGGTTCGCCTTCTGCGCCTTCAGACCCTTGGAAAATGCGTTTTTGGCATCCTTGAGCTCTTTTGGGGAAGGATTGCAGCCCTGGGTATTGGAGGTTCCCTGGCCGCATGGCAGGACGGGAATGGCGCCGGGTTGGTCCGCCGCCATCAGAGACGAAACGGACAACCCCAAAGTTGCGATGATAGGACCCCAACGCATGAAAAGTTGATTCTAACCGGGAACTCTGCGGATTCAGAGCAGTTTCGCAATAACGATGCACTTTCGGGTTATCACCTTTGGGGAACGTTGCAGGACCTGAAACTTGCAGGTTGGGGTGCTCTCGGTCCATTTTGCCCAGACGCAAGCAGCGGACCGGGAGATCTCCTCGACTGGCCAGTTCTGACCTGCAAATCTCAGGGTCGCGAGGTTGGAAAACTCCCGCAAACTAGCGTATAAAAGTTAGTTGCGACGGACGCGGTTGAACCTTCGGCGCCGCCTCAACCCAATTATTCCTGCAGTCCGAGCGAGGTACCATGTCCAGCCTGACTACCACGCACGCCCCCAAGGGGCTGGAAGGCGTAGTCGCCACCACTTCCGGCATTTGCTACATCGACGGGGACCAGGGCGTTCTGGCATATCGTGGCATTGACATCCACGAACTAGCCGACAACTCGACCTTCGAAGAGGTCTGCTACCTGCTGTGGTTCGGCAAGTTGCCCACGCGGGACGAATTACGAAAACTTCGCGAACGGCTGGCCGAAGAACGTAAGCTGGATGCGTCCATCATTTACCGCCTGCAACTGGCGCCGAAGCACGCGCTGCCCATGGATGTCCTGCGTACCATCGTTTCCGCACTGTCGTTTTACGACCCTGAAGAGAAGGCGAACGATAAGCAGGCCAACATCAACAAGGCAATCCGCCTGACTTCGCAGATCGCGATGATTGTCGCTGCCTACGATCGGATTCGCAAAGGAAAGCCCGTCATCGAGCCGGATCGCTCGCTCTCGCATGCCGCGAATTTCCTGCTGATGCTGAATGGCAGCCATCCCTCGAATACCGCGGAGAGGGCGCTTGACATCGCCTTAATTCTGCATGCGGACCACGAGTTGAACGCTTCCACTTTCGCCGCGCGCGTTACCGCCGCGACTCTCTCCGATATGCATTCGGCAATTACATCGGCGATCGGCGCTTTGAAAGGACCATTGCACGGCGGCGCCAACGAGGCTGTATTCAGGATCCTGGAGCAGATCGATTCCTCCGGCGCCGACCCGGTCGAGTACGTCAAAGGAATGCTGGCGCAGAAGAAGAAAATTCCCGGCTTCGGGCATCGCGTGTATCACACGGAGGATCCGCGCGCCACCCACCTGCGCACCATGTCCCGGGACCTCGGACAGTCCAGCGGCCAGGCGAAGTGGTTTGAGTTCTCTCGCGCGATCGAAGAGTTCGTGAAGGCAGACAAGAAGCTGAATGCCAACGTTGACTTCTATTCCGCCTCCACTTACCACACGCTGGGGATCGATGTGGACCTGTTTACCCCGGTATTTGCGGTATCGCGGGTGAGCGGTTGGACGGCGCACGTTATCGAACAACTCGAAGACAATCGCCTGATCCGGCCGCGCGCCGAGTATATCGGCCCCACCTACCCTCATCATTGGGTGCCGATGGATACCCGATAGCCCAACCCGGCGCGGATTTCCAGTCCGCGCCTTGATTCCGCCCTTCAGTTCGACCCGGCGTAGAATTAAGAGCAATGCATCGGGTTTACCTCGACAACAACGCGACTACACCTGTTTTACCCGAGATCTATCAGGCCATGCAGCCATACTTCTCGGAGCGTTTCGGCAATGCTTCCTCGATTCACCATCACGGGCAGGAAACCCGGGCAGCGGTCGAGCGAGCGCGTGAGTCAGTCGCCGCATTGCTAGGCTGTCGAACTTCGGAAGTGGTCTTCACCAGCGGCGGTACCGAGGCCGACAACCTCGCGATTTTCGGGATCGCAGGTCCGGGTGATCACATCATTACCTCGACAATTGAGCATCACGCTGTTCTGAATGCCTGCAAGCACCTGGAGTCGGAGGGCTGTGAAGTCAGTTATGTTTCTGTAGACGCGCGCGGATTGGTGGATCTCGAGCAAGTGCGCCAGGCCTTGCGGCCCAACACCAAGCTGATCACGATCATGCTGGCGAACAACGAGACAGGCGTGTTGCAGCCTGTGGAAGAGATCGGCAAAATTGCCGCTGAGGCGGACGTTTACTTTCATACGGACGCGGTGCAGGCGGCAGGGAAGGTCCCTTTAGATGTAAACCGCTTGGGATGCGATCTGCTATCGATTTCAGGGCACAAGATGCATGCGCCGCAGGGGGTTGGTGCGTTGTTCGTTCGGAAGGGAACCCTACTGCAGCCGATTTTATATGGCGGGAGGCATGAGCGTTCACGAAGGGCGGGCACGGAAAACGTCCCCGGCATTGTGGCTTTGGGGAAGGCCGCGGAACTCGCGTTGCAGGGATTGAATGACGGAACAGTCCAGCGGATCAGGGCAATGCGGGATCGCATCGAACACACAATTCTGATCCACACCGAAGCGACCGGAATCAATGGCGAAGGCGCGCCGCGAGTGCCGAACACCACGAATATCTACTTCGATTACATCGAGGGCGAGTCGTTGGTAATTGCGCTGGACCTGAAGGGGCTGGCGGTTTCCACCGGGGCCGCATGTTCTTCCGGCGCGATTGAGCCTTCGCACGTGCTGATGGCCATGGGAATGTCCTCTGATCGGGCGCGCGCGAGCTTGCGATTTAGCTTGGGAAAACAGAATACAGTCGAAGACGTGGACTTCGCGCTGGCACTCATTCTCGAAGTCTTGGGGCGGTTGAGAGAGCTGTCGCCGGTTTACAATAAAGGAGCTAGTAGTCGTTAGCCATTGGCTCTTGGGTTCGTCGTCAACGGCCTCACAGCCCACCACAGCGCGCGTTTTCAGCGAAATGTGGGGAAACCTGAAGGGCGGTGTCTGCGCTAATGCTGCGTGCTAACGGTTCAGAAATGATTCCAATGCCGAATATCAATACCATCGCCGTCGCCATGTCTGGAGGAGTCGATTCCTCCACGGTTGCAGCCATGCTGCGTGCAGAAGGGCGGCAGGTGATCGGGTTGACGATGCAACTCTGGAACCAGCGCCGCCTCTCAGGTCATGAAGGGATGCCGGAGGCTGTGCAGGGCCGCTGCTGCTCGCTTGACGACGTGTACGACGCGCGGCGAGTGGCAGAGACCATCGGCATTCCCTACTACGTCGTGAACCATGAGAAGCGTTTTGAGAAGGAGGTAGTGCAGCCGTTCATTAGCGAATACCTTTCCGGGCGCACTCCCATTCCGTGCAGCCTCTGCAACAATCATCTCAAGTTCGATCAGCTATTGGTCGTGGCACGGCAGATCGGCGCGGATGCCATCGCCACCGGTCACTACGCCCGTACCGAATACGACGCGGAAAGCGGACGCTGGCTTCTGAAGCGTCCTGCCGACCGTAGCAAGGACCAGACCTATTTCTTGTTCGGGCTCACACAGAAGCAACTGAGTCGTACCCTGTTTCCACTGGGAACCCTGACTAAGCCCGAAGTGCGCGAACTTGCTCGCAAGCACGGCCTGGCACTGGCCGAGAAGCCCGACTCACAGGAAATCTGCTTCGTACCGGGCGGCGACTACAAGAAGTTCCTGGACGCGTACCTTGCCGAGCAGGGAGAGACTCTTCCGGATACTGCGGGAGAACTGGTCACCACTTCCGGTCAGACCATCGGAGAGCATAGTGGGATCCATAACTTCACTGTGGGCCAGCGCAAGGGGCTAGGCGTAGCCACAGGGTCGCCGCTTTACGTAATTCAAATCAACGGCGAGAAGCAGCAAGTGGTGGTTGGAAACCAGCAGGAGCTCTATTGCTCGACCTTGCGTGCGCGGCGCATCAATCTCATTTCAGTGGACGATCTGGACGCACCGATGCGGGTCACGGTCAAAATTCGCCACCGCCATGAGCCGGCTGCCGCAGTCATCGAGAAGTCTGGCGAGGATGAGGTTCTTGTCACCTTCGAGGATCCTCAACGTGCCATCACACCCGGGCAGGCTGCCGTGTTCTTTGACGGCGACACGGTCGTTGGTGGAGGTTGGATCGTCTAGCTCACCGGGCTTCCGCTAGCCCCCGATTCGCATCCAACCCATTCGGAGTAGGAGGAGAGCGCCTGCCTACCACCCGAGACCTTGAAGGAGATATCTCATGAAGCAACTGTTTCTACTCCTCACCATGGTTTTGCTGGCGGGTCTTGCCTTCTCGCAAACCCCGGCGCCAGACCACGGCCCCATGCAGATCGCGCCCGGAACCGCGATCCCTGCCGAGCTTGGCAAGTCGCTCGATGCCCACAAAAATAAGCCGGGAGACCCAGTCACTGCCAAGGTGGTTCAGGACCTGCTTTCCAATGGCCAAGTCGTGATTCCACGAGACACGAAAATCGTCGGCCATGTGACTGAAGCGACTCCAAAATCCAAGGGCGAGCCGGGTTCAAGACTGGGCATCGCGTTTGACAAGATGATTTTGAAGGGTGGCCGCGAAGTCCCATTCAGGGCGAGCATCCAGGCTCTGGCCAAGACGCAGGAGCAGGCGAGTCCATTGGCGAATGAGCCTGCTAATAGTGGCTACGGAGGGTCAGCAGGAATTGGTGCCGGGTCCGCGCCCGGAATCGCAGGTGAGCGCGGCGGTGTTGCCGGGGGCCAGGCTGGAGTGCAGCGGCCCACTGTTCCCGACGCATCGGGATATCCCGGGACTGGCAGCACTCCTTCCGGGGGTGCGATCTCGGCCAGCACCCAGGGCGTAATCGGATTAAAGGGGCTTGCGCTCAGCAAGGGCAACGAGGGAACCGTTGTCACTGCGGACTCGGGCAACGTGCATCTGGACAGCGGAACGCAAATGATCCTGCACGTGGAAGGGAAGTAAGAGGTACGGTTCGGTCCTTTGCAATTGCCGCCGACACGGGCGAGGACGCCCGTGTCGATGTCAGAATTACTAAGGGAAATACGAGGGGCTAGATAAACATTTCGTCCTGCGGGACGCCGGCGGCATCGCGGCGACGGCGCTTATTTCCAAAGAATGCTTCCAGTCCCGCGGTCACGCCGTGCATCACACCTGAAAACTGCTTCACGGGCGAAACCACGGTGCGATGTACCATGTCGCCGGTTTCCTCAACCCGGTCCAGGGTGCGATTGAGTAACTCGTCGGCGCGGATTACCTGCAGGCGGGCACGATCTACCACGTCGCTCAATGTTGCGTCGATGCGCTGCAATTGAGCCTTCATAATGGTGCTGGACTCGCTCACGTTGCTGAGGACCGTCTCCACCTTCGGACGCATTTCCAGGAGCATGTTGTGCGTCAACTCAGCTGTCGGCATCACCTTGGTTTTTACCTCGGATGCAAGCGCCTCCATGCGAGCACTCGTTTTTCTCATCGCGAGATACATTCCGATCAGCATGCCGGCCTGAATCACCACGGCCGCCGCGGTCACCGCGATGAAGATGATCAGTAGGTTGGAATTGTCCATACGGTTCGCTTTGTTTAAAGGTTCTTGGCTTCGCCTTCTTCGGCGCTTGTCGTCTCGTGGTAAGCCTGACGGCCGGCCTCATAAGCGGAGCGGAACTGCTCTTTCTGCTGGTTCAAAACTTCGCGCCCTTTATCGACCCACTGGTTTGCCTGTTGCTTCGCCTCTCGCGCGCGAGACCGCATGTAATCGCGGCCCTCTTCGGCCTTGGAACGGATGGCTTCACGGGTTTCATCCCCGGAGCGAGGTGCATAGAGCACGCCGGCTAAAGCGCCGATCCCGAGTCCTGCCAGAAACCATAGGATACTGTTTCCATCCCTATCTGCCATAACAACCTCCGATGATTGCGAATCAATTCGGATGGTAGCACCCAGTTTCTGGAATTACAATTCGGGCCGGACTTGTGCGCAGAAGCAACAAGCGAGAGAATGACGCCAACATCAGGAGGGGCGTGTGAAATATCGCCAGCGAGGTTATCAGGACAGTGGCGATGATCGGCAGAAGCGTGAGGGGTCCGCCTCGGCAGATCGCCCGGCAAGGAAAGACACGTTCGGGCCGCGTGCGATTCAGATGCCCGGCACGCGAAACGTGTCCCGCTGCGCACAATGCGGGACCATCTTGCAGACTGGAGCTGAGGGGCAGTGTCCAAAGTGTAATTTCGAGCTGCACTCCTGCAAGCAGTGCACGTACTTCGATCCCTCGAGCCGTTTTGAATGCATGCAACCCGTCAAAGAGAGGGTTGCGCGAAAAGACGCTCGCAACGATTGTTCGCTTTATGCGATCCGGGTCACAAGGGAGAAGGAGACCTCAACTCCCGCGGCTGCCAAGCCGCAGGATGCGCGTCAGGCCTTCGAGAACCTCTTCAAGAAATAAGTTTCGCGCCTGATCAGGGTTTTTGCGTCGGACGTACCAGCACTTCGCTGACAAACGATTGTGGCGCTTGTGTCACCAACATCGCCACAATGTGCGCGACGTCATCCGCCTCGAGCATCTTGGATTTGTCCTTTCCCTCATGGGGACTCAATTCCGTGTCCACCGATCCTGGGCAAACCACGGAGACGCGTATCCCGTACCCGCGAAGTTCCTCCGCGACGGAATAACTCAAGCCGTTCAGCCCCCATTTTGAAGCCGAGTACGCGGCCCCATTCGGCACTGGATTCTTGCCTGCCAGGGAAGAGACGTTGATGATGTGTCCCGAGTGCCGGGCAATCATTCGCGACGCGAAGCTGCGAATCGCGTAATAGACTCCGCGCAGGTTGGTGTTGAGCACTCGATCCCATTCTTCAGGCTCAAGCTGGTGAAGAGGTATGCCGAAAGTGCCGACTCCGGCGTTGTTCACCAGGATGTCAACGCGGCCCAACTGCTGCTCCACCTTTGCAGCGAGGCCCTCGACGGACCCGAGGTCCTGAATATCGCAGGGGATCACGCAGGTTTTCGAGCCTGCTCGCGAAATCGCGGCGGCGGTCGCCTCCAGTGGTTCCGGAGTGCGTCCGGTGAGTACAACAGCGGCTCCCAGCGCGGCCAACTTGCGAGCAACAGCCGCGCCGATGCCGCGTCCCGCCCCGGTGACGACGGCGACTTGGGTAGATAACGGCTTTAATTCGTTCAATTCTCACCTCGACCGGAATCTGGCATGGGTCTCAATCCATCAGTTGTGCCCATTTCGGCATCTTACAAAACGTGGCCAGTGGGGAGCTTGGGCTCCAACTTGCCATCAGCGTGGTACATACTTATAATCCGGCACACCGGAACAGAGCTTGGGCGAAGTGGATGTGAACCATCGTTCGAAGGTTTTCCGGACCTGTCGCAGGGGCGCAAGCTCATGCTCAGAGCCGCCGGGCAGCTCGGGCCAGCCCGGTAGAATGTCGTCGCTGATTTCCCGAAAGATTCAAGGAGCCTAGGAATGAAGACCAGTCTACTCGCGATTGTGATTGCGTCCAGCGCCGTGGCCGTGGGCCAGGGGGCGCAGCCACAAACGCCCGGGGCCGCCCCGCAGCAGCAAGCGCAACCTGGCGCGGCCGCGCAGCCGGGACAAGCCCCGCAACAGAAGAAGGAAATCAAAGATCCTGCCGAATACAACGCCTACGTGGGCGCGGTGCAGCAGCAGGACGCCAACGCCAAGGTGAGCGGCCTCGAAGCGTTCCTGACCCAGTATCCGAACAGCGTGATGAAAGAGGACGCGCTCGAGATATTGATGGGTGCGTATCAGCAGGCCGGCAACCAGCAAAAGATGCTCGATACCGCCCAGCGTGTGCTGGCCGCGAACCCTAATAATCTGCGCGCTCTGGCCTTGCTGGCCTACACCAAGCGAGCGATGGCCGATGCCAACCAGAATCCGCAACAGAACCTGGCGGAAGGCGCTCAATTCGCCGAAAGGGGCTTGCAGGCGGTACAGACAGCGACCAAACCGGATGGTATGTCCGACGCCGATTTCGCCAAGTTGAAGGCCCAGGTCAGCGTGATCTTTAATGGCGTGGCCGGCATGAATGCGCTGCAGAACAAAAACTACCCCGTGGCACAGCAGCATCTGCGCGCGGCGGTGGAAGGAGAACCGAACGATCTGCGCAACGTCTATCCGCTGGCTTTGGCCTATCTGACGGGCACTCCTCCCGATTCAGTGAATGGCCTTTTCTTCATTGCCAGGGCCGCGAATTTGGCCGCGGGCTCGCCCGGACAGGCCCAGATTGAAGCCTATGGAAAGAGCCAGTACACGAAGTATCACGGTTCCGACCAGGGCTGGACCGACGTTCTGGCGACAGCCAAGACCAATCCGTTACCTCCCTCCGGCTTCACCGTCGCGCAGTACGTTCCTCCGACCCCGGCCGAACAAGCCGCCGAACTGGTGAAAACCAAGTCTCCCAAGGAGATGAGCTTTGCCGAGTGGGAGTTGGTCCTCTCCGCCGGCAAGCCGGAAGATGCCGACAAGGTCTGGCAAGCGATCAAGGGGGTTCCTCTCCAGATGGAAGGTCAGGTGATCAGCGCGGCTCCAACCAAGATCGAAATTGCCGGCAGCTCTGACGACATCGAGAAGAAACGTACCGACATCATTCTGGAGATGAGCGGAACCATACCCGATCGGCTCATGCCAAAGGCCGACTCGACATTGGACTTCGAAGGGACGCCGGTGTCGTACACCGCGAGCCCCTTCGTTATGAACATGGAGAAGGGAGCGCTCCTGACCAAGGCCGCCCCCAAGCCGGCCCCCAGGAAGCCGGCCGCCCGCAAGAAACCAGCAGCACGATAAACTCGAACAAAAGCTAGAAATGGCAGTCGCTGGAGCGGCTGCCATTTTTTATTGACGTCTTAAGAAAATGGAGCAGCCGAGGAAATGCCCGGGTCCTCCCCCGAAGCCCGCGGAATCCAAGGCTGCTCCACCTGCCTCGCGAAATCGCGAAGCAAGCTCAAACCAAGTTTCTGCACGATCTCGCACAACAAGGAGCCAGGAAGAATCGGCAGCGCTCTTCCTACCCACGGTTCGGCCGAATCATTCCGCTATTCAGTTTGGTAACTTTGGTGGTCCGGGGGAACGCAAATCGTGACAGCTGATCTTGCGATCACAGCTTCTGCTGGAGCCGCATCTTGGTGAAGGGCAGCATTGGGCAAATCGTTTTGCGGGGACCCGAGAAACTCATCAGCAATCAAACGTTGAGCAGCAGACGATTGGCGCAACACTCCATCTTCCCGCGATGCCAGAGTTTGCTGGTAACCGCGCTGCGAGTCAATGGCACGAAGGTGGAGCGGTGTAAACCGACAACTCCATTCCGCCTGCACGTGGGAAAAAGCGTTCCCTCCTTACCAGAATGAATGGATCATTTCGGAATGCACCTCCTCCAGGCTCGGGTTGTTTACCGTTACTTAGCCGCGACGCTGGTTTGGTGTCTGGCGTGCTTCTGTCCATACATCCTGCAAAAGACTCTGGCCAGAGCACAGCTCAGCTGAGTTAACGAACACAGTCGCAGGTAATCAGGGGGCAAAGATGTCGCTTACGAAAGTAACTCTGCTTTTTGCGTTGGTCCTTTCGCTTTCGCTTGTCGCCTCGGCGAGCAGCAGTGTGGACTTCAGCAATTCCGGCGGAATTCTGGGTGGAAGCAATGCCGGATTGTCACTCTCAGGCTCGACCCTCACCGCAGCGAATGGATTGTCGGGAAGCGGCTTGATCACAGGAACGCTGGGCAGCGTCAGCTTCTCTACCGGTGTTCTAACCAGCGGCTCGTTGCAAATGGGCGGGGCTTTCGCCGCGGGCGGCAGCTTTACTATCACGGGAAATGGCACGAATGGAATTCCCAACGGCGTTCTCTTCTCGGGAACATTCGCGCAACCGGTCACCTGGCAACTTGTAACCCTCGCCAACGGCACCCACAATTACATACTGACCGGCGTCATCTCGGGCACCTTGTACGGCGGAATGAAAACCAACGGAGTAACGGTACAGCTCACCGTCAATACGGGTAAGGGATTTTTCAACGGGCGTACACCCCTGGCCAGCGGAGATACGAACGTGGTGGTTCCTGAGCCGGGCAGCCTTACCTTACTTGGAACCGGTCTGATCGGAATCGTCGGCGCGTTTCGCCGAAGATTCAATCTGGCGTAGCTGGAATCAACGGGAAAAGGCGGCGATTGCATCGCCGCCTTTGGTGTCTTCCAAGGCGAAAATGGAACAGTCCGAAAGCCTCCCCATCTTAGCGGGCAACCTTTTTTTCGTAGCTTGCGGGGCGGGCGCTGCGGGGCGGCCGCTTGGTGCCATCACGCAGTTGCCGCATGTCGATTTTCAGCTCCGAGATCGTGCGGCTCAGAGTGTTGCGGTGCATTCCCAGTTCGCGCGCGGCGCGGCACTGGTTGCCTTTGTTCTCCTGTAACACGGTCAGGATGAACCTCTTTTTGAACTCACGTACTGCTTCTGAGTAAAGAATATTGCTTTTATACATCTGCATGATGAGGGCTTCGAGCTGATCTCTCACGGAGTTCTCTCTTTCTCGTGGAACGTCAACTTCTTGCGCGACCGCGATTGGTTTAACGTGCCGCTTGCTTTTGGCGCAATAAATCCAAACCCTGGTAAAAGCGTCCTCTCAACTCCGAGGGAGCAACCCAAATGGCCGCCCGCCCTACCACCAAAAAATAGGGCGCCAGTTGCGACCCCTCCAGCCATCTCGAGGTTGGCGTGAATGCTGCCATCCCGAGAAGCACTACAGAGATCATCAGCGCGCCCCGGATCAATCCGAGCACGCCGCCTAAGAACCGGTCAAAGAAGCTCAGACCGACTTCCTTCATCGCCCAACGCGCAATGCGTCCCGCGATGCCCGCAACGATGATCACCCCTACGAATATGATCAGGAACCCGAGCACATCGCCTAGCCACGGCGCTTTCAGGTTGGGAGCGAAGTAGTCGGCGAGGCGGTGGTACTGCCATGCGGCAACCATGTAACCGACCACCAGCCCCGCGATTCCAAACGCGACCTGAAAGAAGCCCTCACTGGCGGCTTGCGCCACCGAAATCAGAAGCACGACAAGGATGATCCAGTCGGCGCCGCTCACGACGCCCTCCTGGGACCGTCGCCGGGCTTACACATTCAGCTCACGTCCGGTGAGCTGGTGATACGCCTCGAGATATTTTTCGCTGGTCCGGTGTGCCACATCTGCGGGGAGGGCAGGAGCGGGTGGCTGCTTGTTCCAGCGAATCTGTTCGAGGTAATCGCGAACGTACTGCTTGTCATAGGACTCCTGGGCTTTGCCCGGTTGATACTTGTCGGCCGGCCAGAAGCGCGAGGAGTCGGGAGTCAGTACTTCATCTGCCAGGGTGATGCCCAGGGCCGTGCGGCCGAATTCAAACTTCGTGTCGGCAATGATGATGCCGCGCTGCCGCGCATAGCCGGCAGCCGTCTTGTACAGATTGAGGCTGATATCGCGGAGTTTTCGGCTCTCTTCCGGAGAGACGATCCGGCACATCTCCTCATACGAGATGTTCACGTCGTGTCCCGTCGCAGCCTTGGTTGCAGGGGTGAAGATCGGTTCCGGGAGTTGGTCCGATTCTTTAAGCCCCGATGGCAACTGGATGCCGCACACCTTCCCAGAGCTCTGGTACTCCTTCCAGCCGGAGCCCGACAAGTACCCGCGAACCACGCACTCGACCGGGAACATGTCTCCGCGGGTGACGATCATGGAGCGGCCCCGGAGTTGATTCGCGTACTTCTTGAGTTGCTCGGGGTATCTGTCCACATCGGCCGAGAGGTAGTGATTGGGTACGATGTTCTTGAGGAAGTCGAACCAGAACAGCGAGATCTGGGTTAGTACACGTCCCTTGTGAGGAATGCCGGTCGCCAGGACATAGTCGAACGCAGAAATGCGGTCGGTGGCGACGAACAAGAGCCGCTCATTGTCGAGCCGATAAACATCCCGGACCTTGCCGCTGGCGTGAAGTTCAAGATCCGGGAAATCGGTTTGCAGAAGGACGGAGTCAAGTAGTTCAGGAGTCATGGTTGAATTTTACAGGCTGGACAAGTCGCGTATTCTAGCCTTCCCAAAAATTTTGTCAACCACCTACGTCACAATCCTCGGTGCTCAGAAAACAGCTTCGCCGCCAAAAAAGTTGACAGGATTGGAAACTGTTGAAACCCTCGACTAACAAGGAGTTTGGCGGCGCAGCGTTGTGGAAATTCTGAGGAGAAGCGAGGAAAAAGTTCCGTCGCCCTTAGGCTTCCGCAATAACAGGAAGGCTGAAAAAATCAAGAATGTTTTTTTCGCGATGCGAGCTTCTCGCCGGTGCGCCTTTTCATGCGGTTGCCCCGAAGCGCACCGAAACCAGCTTCGATACGCCGGGCTCCTGCATGGTGACGCCGTAGAGCACCGGCGCAATGCTCATGGTTTTCTTGCTGTGAGTGATCAGCACAAACTGGGTCTGCACGCTCATTTCTTTCACCAGTTCGGTGAAGCGCCCAATGTTCGCCTCATCCAACGGGGCATCCACTTCGTCGAGAATGCAGAAGGGGCTTGGCTGGTATTGGAAGATGCCGACCAGAAGCGAGAGCGCGGTAAGCGCCTTCTCTCCGCCGGAGAGCAGAAGAACGTTCTGCAGCTTCTTGCCGGGAGGCGAAGCCACCACGTCAATGCCGCTCTCGGCGCTGTTCTCTTCATCGGTGAGCCGCATGAAAGCATGCCCGCCGCCGAATAGTTTTTTGAAAGTCGTCTGAAAGTTTTCGTTGATCTTACCAAATGCTTCTTCGAACTTCTGCCGCGAGAAGGTGTCAATCTCACGGATGGTCGCCTGGGTGTTCTCGATGGAATCCAGGAGATCTTTGCGCTGGGTCTCGAGGAACGTGTGCCGCTCGGCTGTTTCCTTGTATTCCTCGAGCGCCATCATATTCACCGGGCCCATGGCATCCAGGCGGGCCCGCATCTCCCGGTAGAGAGTGTCTTCCCCCGCCAGGTCATCGCCGGAGACGATCGGAAGTGTCATGTCGGCCATAAGTTCCTGCCGCAGGACGCCAAGTTCGTTCAGGCAAGTTTCAGCCATATGTTGCAGGTCTGATTGCAGTTTCGCAGCCGCCGCAGAAAGTTCAGCTCGACGATCACGCGCGCTATCCAAAAGCTGACGCGCGTTTCGAATGGCGGCGTCAATTTCAGACAAGCGTGCGCGGACCTGTTCAGATTCAAACTGCAGCAACCCATCCCGGGTCTCAGTGGCATTGCGCTCGGCCTCGAACTCGACCAACTGGTTAGCTATGACCAGATTCTCAGATTCACGTTGCAGTTTCTCATTCGCCGACGACTCAATCTGCGCCTGAATTGCTTCCACCCGCTGGCGCATGTCTTCGACAAGGGAGTCGATTCTCTCCAGAACCGCTGTGGCAGTGCGGTGACGCTCTTCCAGTGTCGCCACACGCGCCATACGTTCCGATACTATTCCCGCCGAGGTATCGCGACGCTGTCGCAACGCTGCCAGCTGCTCCTGGGCACTGGAAGCACGATGCTCGAGTTCGGACCGGCGGTCCTGCAAGACGGCGATTTCGGCCTGGCGGGCGGTAATCAGCGCCTGCTGCTCCGCGCGTTCACTCCCCAGACGTCGCAGCTCCACTTGAGCCGTGCGAATCCGTTCGGTAACGCGACCCAGCTCGGACTCAAGCTGCTGCAACATGTGCCCGGAGGTCATCGCCTGCTTCTCGGCTTCCAGCTTTTCCCCTTCCAGACGGTCGAGCAGGGAAGTGAGGTCTTTGATTTCCCGTCCCAGTGTAAGCACATGCAGTTCTTCATTGCGCAATGCGCCTTCCAGTTCGGCCAGCAGGCGGAGCACCTCGCGCAATTCGCGCTTCATCGAAAGCGGCCCTTCGGTGCGCTGTTTGCCTCCGGTCACGGTAACGTTATGGAAGCATTCGCCGGATTGGGAAAGAAAGAACGCATCCGGGTTCTCCAGGGCCAGCTCACGTCCGATGTTCGCATCCGGAACGATATAACCATCCCGCAGCTTGGGCAAAATTACTTCCAGTGATTTACCGAACCCGTCGAGCACCCGAATGCTGTGTTTCAGCGGCAGAATGGGATGATGGGAGGGTGCCTGATGCAATGACTCGTCCAGGACAAACGAGAATTTGGCTTGCGAATCCTCGGGGTGGACCAGGAACGTAGCGCGTCCATCCACATCAGTCCGAAGCAGACGGAGCCCTTCGTCGGCTGCGTCCCATGATTTCACCACGATGTAATTGAGTTCATCGCGCAGGAAGTCCTCGACCACGCCTTCGAACCTCGGCTCCACTTCAAGAAAATCCGCGAGAACGCCCGCCGGCGCCAGTCCACCCTGCAAGCCACCGGACTGAAAGAGCCGGCGTACGGATTCGGTAGAGTATCCATGCTCCGCAATGACGGCCTCAAGCGAACTCTTCTTGCCCAGGGCCGTCGCGTATTCGGCGCGCAGGCTGTCGAGACGAGCCTTCGCATGGGTTTCTTCCTGACGCCTGCCTTCGAGAACCTGGCGTGTGTTCGCGATTTCCAGGGTCAGAGCGGTCACCCGTTGCGAAACCGTCTCGAATTCGAGCGCAAGCTGGCCGCATTGCCCTCCGAAAGCCTCGACTTGCGAATTTCCCGTAGCCAGTTCCCCCTGCAAACGTTGCGCTTCGCGATCCACTGCCGCCAGCCGCTCTTCCGCTTGGGTCAGCTCATTACGCAGGTTCGAAGCCGAGGCAACCGACTCCATGATTGCCGATCGTGATTCTTCCTGGACATGTTCCAGCGCGGAAAGATCATTGGCTGCGGTCGTTGCCTCCTGCTGCGCTTGCGCCAGCTCCGTGCGTGCAGCTGCGACATCCGCGGTGGCGGACTCCAGGATCTGCCGGTTGGAATCGCGTTCCGCCTCCAAGGTAGCCAAGCGCTGCCGGCCTTGGGCGATTTCAGACTGCAACGAAGCCGAGCGAACCACGATCTCCGCGCAGCGCTCCTCATTGTGGCGCTGCCGTGCGTGTGCACGATCGGTCTCGATCTTGATCTGGTTCAGGCGCTCGCGGTTCTCGCGGATTTCCGATTCGATCGCATATCCGCGCTGGGTGCGTTCGCTATTCTCCGATTCAAGCTCCTGGACGATTTGGCCATGTTGACGCATCTCTTCGCCCAGGGCAGTGATCTGGCTTTCCAGCTGCGCGCTCTCCTGATCGAGGGCCGCGAACTTGCTGGCGAGAACGATGCGCAGTTTGGCGCGCATCTCGTCGCGGAGTTTGGCATAGCGTTCTGCCTTGGAGGCCTGGCGCTTCAGAGAATTCATCTGGCGCGTGACTTCTTCGAAGATGTCGTTGATTCGGGCCAGGTTCTGCTTCGCATCTTCCAGCCGGGCTTCGGCAAGACGCTTCTTGGTCTTGAATTTGGTAATTCCCGCTGCTTCCTCAATGATGGCCCGTCGGTCGGTCGGGCGGCTGCTCAGGATCTGCCCAATACGCCCCTGCTCGATCAGGGCATAGGTTTCTGGGCCCAAGCCTGTGCCCATGAACAGCTCCTGAATATCGCGCAGCCGACACAACTTGCCGTTCAGCAGGTACTCGCTGTCGCCGGAACGGAACAGGCGTCGGGTTACTACGATCTCGCCGGCATGGAATTGCTGCTGGAACTTGCGGCGGCGAATCTTGAGAACAACCTGCGGTCCCGAGGCTTCCGTGCCTACCTCAGGCGACGGAGCCGCTTCCTGCTCGATCTCTTCCGCCTTGCCGGGTTGTGCTTCTTCGGTGATGCGCTCGGTTTCTTCGGCGGCTCGAGCTCGAACCTCGGCCTCGTCCCAGTGTTCCTCAGGCAACTCGTCCTGGATATCGATCTCGGTGGGTTGGTTCGTGTCGGTTCCGATATAGACCTCGGGATCGATGAGGGTCAGCGACACTTCGGCCATACCGGTCGGCTTGCGGTCGCGTGTCCCCGCGAAAATCACGTCTTCCATCCGCGCGCCGCGCAGAGTCTTGGCCGATTGCTCTCCCAGCACCCACGAGACGGCGTCGGAGATATTCGATTTCCCGCAGCCGTTCGGGCCGATAATGGCGGCTACCCCGTCGCCGTGGAACTTGAGCTCAGTCCGATCGCAGAACGATTTGAACCCGAGAATCTGGAGCTTCTTCAGTTTGAGCAACTCGTACTCCTCCGCAAACCCTGGCCACAATCAGGTGGCTGCTTGCCTGCAACGGCGCGATGAGCGCGCCGGCCCTTGGTGAACGGTGTTTACCAGACGGATTCCTCTTCCCACCAAAGCGATGCCCATTGCAAACGGTTCCGTCCCAGGGCTGGATAGGCCGGGCACAGATTGGAGCTACTGTACCGACGAAATCCCGCCGGGGTCAAGTATGAAAACACCATATATGGTGTGCCTCTGTACGGAAACCGGCTATTTTGCACACACAATGCAGCATGTGCGCAGAAAGCAAGCGGTGAGGAGAAGGAAGGTGGGAGAACCGCGAGAGCGCACTAAGAGTAGCGCCGGAACCGTCTCGATAGCAATGGCGAATTGGATTCGCGCGGGGCAGGGCGCGGCTGCTGCCCCTTCGCGTTTTTGTTACTTGCCGAGCTTCTCAAAGAAAAGGCAAATCGACTCGATCCCGCGGTGGAAGTTCGGAATGTGGAACTTCTCGTTGGGAGCGTGCAGGTTGTCGTCAGGCAGCCCGAAGCCCATCATCACGCTCGGAATCTTCAGCACATCCTGGAAGTCCGTCACAATCGGAATCGATCCACCCGAGCGGATGTACACGGTATCTTTCTTGAAGACGTCGTGCATCGCTTCTGTTGACGCCTTCACGTACTTGTTGTCGGTGCCCACGACGCAAGCCGGGCCCTTGCTCCACACCTTGATCTTGGTCTCAATGCCCTTGGGAGTCAGCTTCTTCACATAGGCCGTGTAGCGCTTGAGAATGTCGTCCGGGTCCTGGTTGGGAACCAGTCGCATGGAGACTTTTGCCGCTGCCTTGGCCGGAATAACCGTCTTCGCGCCAGGAGCGGTGAAGCCTCCAGGCATGCCGTGAACCTCAAGCGTGGGACGAGCCCAGGTGCGATAAAGCACTGAAAAACCAGGTTCCCCGGTCAGGACCTTGGAGCCCACTTCGGTTTTCCGGTAGTGCTCTTCATTGAAAGGCAGCTTCTTCCAGGCTTTCAGTTCGTCTTTGCTGGGCGCTTTCACCTTGGAATAAAAACCGGGGATCAGCACCTTGCCCTTTGAGTCCTTCAGCTTGCTGATGATTTCGATCAAGGCAAAGAACGGATTCGGCGCAGCCCCGCCGTACATGCCGGAGTGCAGATCGGTCTTGGCTCCATAAGCCTCAATTTCGGTGTAGACGAGCCCGCGCAGACCTACGCACAAAGTCGGAAGATCGGGCGCAAAGAGTTCGGTATCGCAAACCAGCGCGAAGTCGGCTTTCAGTTTCTGCTTCTGCTTGCGAACGTACTCGGCGATCGACTCGCCGCCCACTTCCTCTTCGCCTTCGAAGATGATCTTGACGTTCAGCGGCAGCTTGCCGCCATGCGCCTTCATCAGCGATTCGAGCGCCTTTACTTCCATCCACAACTGGCCCTTGTCGTCCACGGCTCCACGCGAGTAAATGTTCTGGTTGCGCTCGGAAGGTTCCGTCCAGTTCTTCTTCGCCTCTTCAACCCCTTTCCCCTGGTAGGCATCTTTGTCCACGAACGGCGGGGACTTCCACTCGTCCAGCGGGTCCGGCGGTTGCACGTCGAAGTGGGCATACATCAGGACCGTCGGCTTGCCGGCTGCGTGCAACCAATCGGCGTAGAGCAGCGGATGTCCCTTGGTGGGGACTATCTCGACGTTCTCCATGCCGATGCGACGCAACTCGCTGGCAACGAATTCAGCCGCCTTCTGTACGTCCGATTTATGCTCCTCAAGAGTGCTGATACTAGGAATGCGGAGCAGGTCTTTCAGCTCGTTAACAAACCGCTGTTGATTATCGCGGGCATAAGCTACTGCAGGGGATGCCATGGTTGTGTCCCTTTCTCGCGAGTGCGCTTGGGAAGTCTGATTTCAGGAATAAAACCCTTAAGTATACCTGAAGGTCAGCGAGCCCTCGGTGATTGCAAGCACATGTCGCCGTCCTCTCTAGGGCATTTCAAAACGCGCACTCAACAGCATTCTTGCGGTCCAGTCCGCATGGGGCAAACCGGAAGTTGAAAGCCGCTGGATCTCGCGGTCAATGTCGTATTCCACACGCCGAAGCATCGGTTTGTATTCGTCCAGCAAAAGATAGCAGGCGCGTGGATCGCCATCGTAAGGGAGGCCGACACTACCGGCGTTACAGATAACCATTCGCGACATCTCGCGGATGTAAGCGGCATGGATATGTCCGTAGACCACTGTTGGGGTGCCGAGTCGCCCATAGCAGGCTTCCAGTTCCTCTTCGCTGGCACTGGAGGAAGGAGCGCGCCACAAGTCACCCGGGCTAGCGTGCAGCAGCGTCATGGAGCCCTGAGCCTGCGTACGCGGCAGCGCGCGCAGCCAAGCGAGCCGATCATCCCCGAGCCTTTCCCGTGTTACGGTGGCCATCTGCTCGACCACCGCGAACACCGGCTGAAGCTTGGGCGTCTGACTTGAAAACTCATGGAAGGATTCCGGCCGAAAAAGCATCTCGTCGGTATTGCCCGCCACCCCGGGCCAGCCCAGTTCGCGGATGCGATCGACAATTTTGCTCGGACTTGAGCCTCCATCGGCAAGGTCACCGCCGTGAAAAATCATGTCCGGAGAGGCCTGTCGCATGTCCTTCAGGACCGCTTCAAAGGCGGTTGCGTTTCCATGAATATCCGACAGGATCGCTATGCGCATACCCGGCTCACGCTCGTTTTAGAGCAAGAAACCGAGCGGGAGCGAAAGCGGAAAGATTGTAATCCGTGGCCTGCCCGGTAACTAGTCGCGCCACAAGGTGAGCGGTGATGGGAGCGAGCAGGATGCCGTCTCGATAATGCCCTGTGGCGACGAAATACCCGGGAGCATCGCATTGGCCAAGGATTGGCAGATCATCCGGAGTGCCCGGGCGCAGCCCCGCCCACGCATCATGGACAAGGGTGCGCTTCAAACTTGGGAAGATGCGAATTGCAGCTTGATGCAGCCGCTGAATTGTATCCGGATCGGTGCGTTTATCGAATCCGACGTGTTCGATCGTAGCTCCAATGACAATGCGGCCATCACTGCGAGGAACCAGGTAAACCTCTGGGGAGCGCACTACGTGGCGCAGCAGATCGCGCGAGGGATCGATCACGCATAGCATCTGTCCCTTAACCGGGCGAGTCGGAATGGGAAAAGGCGAAACCTCCCCTGCCCATGCGCCGGCACAATTCACTACACTGCCGCCGCTGTAGGTGGTCTTCTCGGTTTTGATCCCAACACAGCGGCCCTGAGTAAACAGCAGTTCATTGACCCTCGTACCCGAGGCCACATCCACTCCACGATGCTTTGCTGCTTTTATGGCAGCGTGCACTAACGCACGCGGATCAACGCTGCGCTCCTTCAGAAAAAGTGCGAGATGACCCGGGTCTGTCAACCCTGGCTCGAGATCGAATAGCGGCTGAGGCAATAAGCGCTCGCCGTCAAACGATGGCCGCTCGCAAACCTGGTTGGAAGGGGGAAACACGATCGTGCCCTGATCGCGAAGGTCAACGTCCTCGCCCGATTCGTCTTGCAGTTCGTGAACGAAGTCGGGGTACATGCGAGCGCTGGCGGAGGCCAGGGGCTGCAACGCGCGGGGGGTCTCCAGCATACAATCGGCCAGCATGCCGGCCGCGGCCGAAGATGCCTCATGTCCTGGCTCGGATCGTTCTACAACCAGAACCCGCAATCCGCGCTTCCGCAGGGAGAGCGAAAGAGAAAGACCAATGATTCCGCCCCCTACAATGATTACATCCCAACTACGCACTTTCTCATTGTAAGAGTTCGGCGCGGAAAACAAAAAGGCCAGTGCGATTTGCGCACTGGCCCACTCCTAATTCAGCTCTACTGCACAGTTACCGTGACAGTCATGGTTCTGGTTGTGCTGCCATTGGTGGCCAGCAAGGTGATGTTGTACGCACCCTTCGGTGTAGTTTTCGCGGTAGTCACCGTGAACGTCGAACTGCCTGAGGTGCTGATTGAACTCGGGCTGAACTTCGCCGTTGCTCCGGGGATACTGGAGACACCATCCGAGGCCAAGGTTACCGTCCCGCCGAAATTCAGCGGTGTGACAATCGCAGTGAATGTGGCCGTAGCTCCTGGCGAGACTGTCTGGTATCCGCTGAACGCATTCATGGTGAACCAGAAGTCCGGCTTGTCAACCGCCACGGTGCAGGCAGGATCGTTTCCCACCGCTTTGAACGTGGAATGACTATCTTCTCCAGTGGCTGCTTTCCATCCCGCGAAGTCGGTCAGGGTCCAGTTGGCCGGGACTGGCAGTATGAAAGCCTTGCTGCTGGAGGAGTTCCACCAAGTGTTGTAATCGGAGCTCAAGGTGTTCACGAATGTAGTCCAGTCGGAACCGTCGAGTGCGCCGTTCTGGAATACCTGTTGTGTGCCGCTGCTATTGAGCTGGTTGTTGTTGAAAACCGTGTTCTGAGAAATCAGGTTGTAGGTCTGACCCGTTTCCCAGTTCGTGATTTGAACCCCGCCGGCCGTTCCGATCAACAGGAAATCCACCAGGTTGTTCTGAAAGGTGTTTCCGCTCAGGGTTACGTTCTCAGAATTCCGAATTTCGAAGCCGACGTTGTTCGGCCCCATACTGGGAGCGCCATTGCAGAATGCGCTGTTTGTAATCGTCGCCGGGCCTTCGCTCTGCTCGATGAACCCTGCCGCTAACTGGTTCTGGCTTGCCGTCAACCCATCCGCCACCATCTGGTACGCGTCCGTGTCCCAATGGAAGCCGAAGGTCTGGTTCCATGAACTGTTGATGTTCTTGACTGTCTGCTGATGTCCGCGGTCGAAATGAGTTCCCGCGGCGCCCCAGTAGTAATAGACACCCTGCGCGGCACGCCAGCCATTGAAATTGGTGGTGTTGTTCTGCCAGAGGTCATACTTGGTCTGGAACCCCTTCATCCCGCTCGATCCGTTGTGGTTGGCGATGCTGTTCTGCACCGTCGTATTCGTGGTGCTTTGCAGCTTCAACGGTGTGGTGTTGTTCCAGTAATAGAAGTTGCTGTCCACCAGGATGTTCGTGGATGCATTGTGAATGGTGACGGCGGAATCTACACGGCAGGGATTCGAATATTGCCAGGTCAGGCCACGAAAAACCAGGTTCGATTTCCCGCTTACCACCAGCAGGTTTGCCCGGGTTGGCACTTCAATGGTCGCGGTATTGATGTTGGTTCCCGTGGGCGGCCACAAATAGATCGTGCCTTTATTCTCGTCGACAAAGAATGTGCCGACGCGCATGGCGGTGAGGGTCATCACTTGGGTCATGTTGACGCCATTTACGATCACCATCTCACGGCGGCGGACGATGTCCTCTTCCGGTGGCGGTTCGCCGCTGCCGCTATCCAGCTCGCAGAGACCCCACTTGTTGGGCCAGGATTTCGTGTAGATGTTTGCATTCTTGCTGTACACCGTCCATCCGGTCCATATGTCTGCGCCAGAAATAATGGCTTGGCCCGTCGTGGCTGCCTGAATGGTAATGGGAAGGGATGTGTCCTTGTAGCTATAGTCCATGGTAAGAGCTTCGCGGTAAGTCCCGGGATTCACGATGACCTTGGTGCCCAGACCAGCCTGGTTGTTGGTGTTCGCAACTCCGATTGCGAAGCCGATGGTTTTGAACGGCAGTGACTTGGTTCCGGGATTGCTGTCGGAGCCTTTGGCTACATCCACGTATACGGTTTTTGTTTCCAGGCTCTCGTCGACATTGGCTTGACTCCATGCCGGAGTGCCCCAAGCAACGATTGCGCCTATGAGTGCGGCGGCGAAACGGATAGTGCGAGTCATGGGGGAGACTTCTCCTTGTGATGATTTCGAAGGTGACGGACAGTTGTCGTCTGGTCGTGAAGTGGCCTGCAATCACGACGGGAAGTGGGCACTCCGAACCTACGAGCCTCTTGCCAATACGGCAACGTCACAGAGGTTCATGGCCCAAAACAATTAACGTGAGCGTAATCCTGATTTATCGGTTGTTGTCGGATAAACCTGACGCATTGAACCAGGCAGATGCTGAAGGGCGCGTTGAAATGAGCGCGTGTGTTGCTACTCGATATTAGTTAGCAGCATCTCTGCACCCGCGGGAAAAGGCAAGTTCAAAAGTCACAAATCATGGAAAATTTCTGTGGAAGTCTAACCTTCAAGTCCATATTCCTGTCTCTCAGATGACAGATGGGACGAGGCTTTTCGCGGAAGTAAGGTCTTTGTCGGAGTACCGTGCGGCGTCTCACCTAATTGCACAAGGTTTCAAAATACGATCGTCGCTATTCAAAGCTTGCGGAGAAAATCCATGACCTCGGGCTGGTTCCAATCCACCCCTCCGATGAACTTGCGGCGAAGAATTCCATTGCGATCGATGACGTAGGTTTCAGGGAACTTGAAAGTTCCGTACAGGTCGCTGGTCTTCTTTGCCGGATCGCGAACTGTCAACAGTTCGACATGATGGTCGGCCAGGAATTTCCTATACGCGCTCTCGTCGGCGTCTACGCTCACCGCGAGCACAGTCACACCGCTGTCCTTTAATTTCTTCTGCACCTCGACAAGCGAAGGCATCTCCTGGACACAGGGAGCGCACCAGGTAGCCCAGAAATTCAAAACGACAATCTTCCCGCGGAGTTCATGGAGGGCGACCGTACGATCACTGTCCTGCACCATGAAATCAGGGGCGCTTGACCCAATTCGGGGTGGGCGGGCGCCGCTGTAACAACCAACGCCGCACAGCGTGATGGCCAGAAATAGAAGGGGCATGCGTCGCACGCAGCTATAATAATTGATTGGGCACTATGGCGCCTTCCAATACAACGGGTCCACCCCGCGTTTCAGTGATCGTTCCTGCACGAAATGAGGAAGCCACCCTGGGTCCGTGCCTGCAATCGCTCGTCGAGCAGCAGGGCGTGGCTTTTGAAGTCATCGTAGTGGACGACGCATCCAGCGACCGCACGCGAGAGATCGCGCAACAGTTCCCCAGCGTCAAAGTTTTGGAAGCGCCCGCCTTGCCCCCCGGTCGCACCGGAAAGAACAACGCCTTGATTGCCGGAGCCATCTCGGCAAGCGGCGAATGGCTCCTCTTCACCGACGCCGATACCATCCATGCTCCGGGGTCGCTATTGCGCAGTTTGCAGGAAGCGCAAAGACTCGGGGTCAGCCTGCTTTCGTATTCCCCGCGCCAGGAAGTCCAGGGCATCGTGGAGAAATCCGTGATGCCAGTCATTTTTGCGGAATTGGCCGCAACCTATCGTCCAGCGCAAGTGAGCGATCCTCTCTCGCCGGCGGCGGCCGCCAACGGACAGTATCTGCTGATCCGGAGAGAAGCCTACACGGCGGTGGGTGGTCATGCTGCCATTGCCGCTTCCATTCTCGAGGACGTGGCTTTGGCGAGAGCTGTGAAGCGCTCCGGCAGAAAGATATTCTTTCGTTACGGCGCCGACGCGGTGCGCACGCGCATGTACCGCAGCTTTGCCCAACTGCGCGAGGGATGGACCAAGAACCTGGTACTGCTTTTCCCCGCACCGGGACGATTAGCGGTGCTCCGCTTTATTGAGTTTCTCTTGATCGCGACCAGCGGAATCTTTCTCTTGCGCGGCTCTCACCGGGAGCGTTTGAAAGTCGTTTTCGCCGCAGTTCTTCTGATTGCGCTTGGCCTGTTTTGGAAACGAATCCGAAAGGCCCATTTTTCGTGGGACGCAAACTTGCTGGCCCTCTTTGGACTGCCCATCTTCTCCTACCTGCTGTTGCGTTCGAAGCTGGCTCACGCCACCGGCAACGTTACCTGGAAGGGAAGACTCTACGCGGGAAAAACCGCGGGATTGCGGGAGGCCACGGCCGCTCCGGCGCCGGGCTTAGTGGAACACTCCAGATCGTGACGAGGTAATGGTAATTGGTTTATTTGACTCGTAAAGCTGAATTTTCTGCGTCGCACTTCTATCACAACCCTGCACTCAGTGCGGAAGAGAACCGGCGCATCTTCGGAAAATGCAATAATCCCAACGGCCACGGTCACAACTACACACTCGAGGTCACGGTAAAGGGCGAGGTGGATCCGCGCTCTGGCTTTGTCGTCGACTTAAAGCAGTTGAAGGAAATTCTTAACCGGGAGGTGCTGGATGCGTTTGACCACCGCTTCCTCAACAAGGAAGTGCCCGAGTTCTTCAGCCGCATTCCCACCACGGAGAACCTGGCCATCGCAATCTGGCAGCGGCTTGCGCCGAAATTGAAGGCCGCGCAACTGCACCGCGTGCGCGTCTACGAGACCCCGGACCTCTTCGTCGATTTCTTTGGTGAAGCATGAAAGCCCATCTCACCAGGCGCTACCTGTTCTCATCTTCGCACCGCCTGCATAGCGATGCGCTGTCGCCGCAGGAAAATGTCGAGACCTACGGGAAATGCAACAACCCCCACGGACACGGCCATAACTACTACCTGGAAGTATCCGTCAGCGGGCAGGTAGACGAAATGACGGGCATGGTTTGTGATCTCGTCGACCTTGATTCCTGCGTGCAAGCCAAGGTACTGGACCGCTTTCACCTGCAGAATCTCAATACTCTGGATGAATTTGCCGGCGAGGTTCCCACCACCGAGATTCTGTGCGAGGTGATTTTTGAAATATTGCAGCAAAGCTTCAGCAAGGCGCATCTGGAAAGAGTGAGAATAGAAGAAACCATGCTGAATTCGTTTGATTATGCGGGCGGCGCTGAGATTCGCCGCTAGGCAGGAATATACCCATGAAACCATCGGTAGAACCGGCAACAATCACCAGTGCGACATTTGAAGATCTGGTGCGCGAGATGCTCGTCCGCTTGCGCGAAAATCCGGACCGGGAGGGCCTTATCCGCACTCCCGAGCGCGTGCACAAGGCGTATGACTTTCTCACCAAAGGCTACGAGGAAGATCCCGAAGCTATGCTCAACAAGGCCCTGTTCACCGTGACCTATGACGAGATGGTCATTGTCAAAGATGTAGAAATGTTCAGCCTATGTGAGCATCACATGCTTCCGTTTTTCGGGAAAGTGCACGTGGCATACATTCCGAATGGCAAGGTGATAGGTCTCAGCAAAATTCCGCGCTTAATCGAGATCTTTTCGCGTCGCCTTCAAATCCAGGAGCGCCTTACTACTCAAATTGCCGAGACTATCCAGAAGACGATTCAACCCCAAGGGGTGGGCGTAGTCATCGAGGCCCGCCACCTCTGCATGATGATGCGCGGGGTGGAGAAGCAGCACTCGGCAGCGGTCACTTCTTCGATGCTCGGATGTTTTCGTGACGAGCAGGAAACACGTACGGAATTTCTGTCCTTGATCCGCAACCGCGCCAACGGCGTCTAGAGCCGGAATGGCGAAGAAATTCAAAATTCAGACTGACAAAGCCCTGAGCGGCAAAGTCGCGCTTGTGACCGGCGCCAACCAGGGAATCGGGTTGGCAATCGCGCGTGCGTTGGCCGCAAACGGCTGCAACCTGGTCATCACCGGCCGCGATAAGCGCAGGCTGAAGCAGGCGCTTAAGACCCTCGAGAAGGCCGGAGTTGAGGTGCTGCCTTGCCTCTGTGATGTGCGGGATCCTGAATCCGTGAATGCGCTGGCCATTGCCATCGAGGGGCGTTTTCATCGCCTGGACTTTCTGATCAACAACGCCGGCATTGCGCACCCAGGCCGCAAGGTGGACAAACTCCAGTACGAGACCTGGAAGCAGGTCATCGACACCAATCTAAATGGGCTTTTCCTGGTCACGCACACCATGCTCCCGCTGATCAGGCGCGGCGGGGCAATCGCAAACAATCTCTCGATTGCGGCAAAGCGGGTTTTTCCCGGATCGTCCGCCTACAACGCGTCCAAGCACGGAGCACTGGGCTTCACCAATACTTTGCGCGAAGAGTTACGTGGGAAGGGAATCCGCGTCATTGCGATGCTGCCAGGAGCCACCGACACCGCGATCTGGGAAACTCTCTGGCCTGAGGCGCCGCGCAAGAAAATGATGTCCGCCGAGACCGTCGCGACGGTGCTGCTGGATGCGCTGCTCCTGCCCAGGGACGGCACTGCAGAAGAGTTGCTGGTGCTGCCGGGTGCTGGAACCCTTTAGGACCTTTACTCAATCCATCACCGACGTCGCTCCTGAAATGGGGTGGGACCTCAGGCCTGCTCTAGCCGCCTACCAGGTTCCGTAGCGATACCGCCCCGCCCGTCGCGGCAGCAACTTGATGAGCAGAATGCCGGCTACGAAGCCTCCCACGTGCGCCCAAAACGCCACTCCACCGGTTTGGCTTGTAGTCGCGATTGCTGTGGCTGCTCCGCTTAAGAACTGAAGAAAGAACCAATACCCGAGGACGATCCATGCAGGAAGCCACCAGAAGGTGAAAAAGATAATCAACGGCACCAGGGTCAGTACTCGCGCTCGCGGATACAGAATGAAATAGGCTCCCATTACGCCCGCGATTGCGCCGCTGGCGCCGACGCTGGGCACCGACGATCCCAAGTTCAAAAGAATATGTGCGATGGAGGCTGCGAATCCGCAGACCAGGTAAAACATGAGATATGGGAAGTGTCCCAGATAATCTTCAATGTTATCGCCGAAGATCCACAACACCCACATGTTGCCAATGATATGCAGCCATGAAGCGTGCAGAAACATAGAGGTCAGAACAGGGAAGAAGGCCTGCGGCAACGTGATCTGAGGGGCCCCCCCTAGTGCGGCCGTCACATGGCTGGGAATCACGCCAAACTCGAACATGATCACCGTAAGCGCCCGCTGGCTTTGCAGCCCGATGCTCCACTCCCACAAGAAAATCAGCGTGTTGAGCCCGATCAGGAAATACGTTATGTAGGGGGTGCTGAAGCGCGGGGTGTCATCGCGAATTGGAATCATGCGAGTTTGCCAATCGGGTCAGGGCGAAATTTGATAACTTAGAGTGAAGCCAGCCGCGCCGTTGATGGCCGCGTCCCCGAACTTCTTACGTTAACAGATTTGAAAGCTGGGAATCCTGAGCCCCATATGAACGGTGTATTGATCGTCGACAAGCCGGGCGGAATGACGTCGCATGACGTGGTGAACCGCGTGCGCCGCATTGTAGGCCAGCGCGCCGTCGGGCACCTGGGTACGCTCGATCCCTCCGCGACCGGAATTCTGCCGCTGGTGCTCGGCAATCTTACCCGGCTGGCGCAGTTCTACACCTCTTCGGAAAAAGACTATGAGGGCGTAATCCGCTTCGGGTTTTCAACAGACACTTACGACGCGGAAGGCGACCCAACCAGCCCGGCGGTCACAGTTAAAGTATCACTTGATGAAATTCGTGCGCGACTGGGTCACTTCCGGGGCGAGATCCAGCAGCTTCCGCCGCCATTCTCGGCCAAGAAGATCCAGGGGGTGCCGGCTTACAAGCTCGCTCGCAAGCACAAGGAAGTGCCGCTGAAGCCGGTCACCGTGAATGTGAAAAGCCTGGAAGTCATCGCTCTCGATGGCGACCGGGCCTACTTCACTGCCAGCGTAGCCTCCGGCACCTACATGCGCTCGATCGCGCACGACCTTGGGCAAGAGATGGGCTGCGGTGCTCATCTGGAGTCTCTGCGGCGCACCCGGGTTGCCGAATTCGGGCTTGCTGACAGTCACAGTTTTGAGGAACTCGAACACTCGGCGCGCTTGGAAACCATGGAAGAGGTCCTTGTGCATCCGCGAAGGCTTTTGCCGGAGCTGCCCAGCGTGACTGCCAACGAAGAGAGTGCCGCCAAAATTCGTAACGGACGCGCAGTAAACTTGCCGGAACTCTCCAAGGCGAAGCTGGTGAAGGTATTCTATGGACAAAGGGAACTGATCTGCATTGCAACTCGGGTTGCGGGAACCCTGTTTCAACCCAGGATCGTGCTCGCGGAGCCGGCGCCCCAACTTCTATATCGAGGCTAATCAATGAATCTCGCAGCTTTGGCGCTGGCCCCGGAGGCCAGCGAATATAACCCGTACTACGGTCGCTATATTTCTCTGGTTAAGACCGACAACATCGTCGCGACGCTCGAAACCCAGGTCCAGGAGACCCTGGCCATCCTCCGGCGGGTGGATGAGTCCAAGGCAAACCACCGTTACGCTCCTGAAAAATGGACGGTGAAAGATGTCCTGGGACACATGTCTGATACTGAGCGCATCTTCGCTTACCGGGCGTTGCGGATCTCCCGCAATGACAAAACGCCGATCGAGGGCTTCGAACAGGATGACTACGTGCGCTCCGGGCCTTTCTGCAATTGCCGCTGGAGCGATCTGGTGGACGAATTCGGCGCCATTCGCAGGACCACCGTATTCCTGTTCCGCGGCCTGAGCGAAGAGGCCTGGAGCCGCCGGGGAACCGCCAGTGACTATGAAGTGAGTGTGCGAGCCCTGGCCCACATCATTGCCGGGCATGAGTTGCATCACCGGAAGGTGTTGAAAGAGAAGTACGGGATCAGCTGAAAGCTGAAAGAGACGGTTTCGACTGATGCTTCAGCCAGAATCGCAATGTCCGATAACAAGTATTATGTAAAGTGTTGGGCGTGACTATGGCTTAATCGCCTGCTGTAGTTCTTCCCGAAAGCGCCTGAGCGTTTCCAGCCTCTCGGGCGTTGCCTCGACAATCTGCTCTTTCGCCTGGAACACCTGCCGCCCGTCCTTCTCAATCAGGACGCCTAAGGCCTCTCCCAGTCTCCATCCGGGAGTGCCCAGTATCTGTAAGCCGTTTGGGTCTGGAACCAGGATCGCGATGCACTGGTCGCGCACTATGCCTACGCACTTGGGAAAACGGTCGAAGACCTCGAATTCGAATCCCGCCATGTAGAGGCGTTGCAGTTGCTCGGCGGGATCAGGCATTGGAAGTTGTTTATGTTTTGATTGTTGATTGTTGAATGAACAACAATCACATCTTGTAGCGGCCCATGTCCTCGTCGTTCAGACCTTCCAGCCATTTGCGCAGTTCTTCGCTGGTGACCCGGTCTGAGACGTTGGCGGCGAGTTTGGAATTCTTCAGCACATCGTCTTCCACGTAAATCGGGCAGTCCACGCGCAGGGCCAACGCCAGCGCATCCGATGGACGGGAATCGATCGAGATCACCCGTCCCTCCTTCTCCAGCCAGATCACGGCAAAGAAGGTGTCGTCGCGCAGTTCGGTTACCACCACCTTGTGGACATTCGCATCCAGTCCGACCAGCACGTTCTTGATCAAGTCGTGAGTCATGGGACGCGGAGTGCTGACCTTCTCGATCTCCAGTGCGATGGCGTTGGCCTCGTAAATTCCCACCCAGATCGGCAGCACCGTGTCGGTCCCAACGTCCTTCAAAATCACGATGGGCATGTTGGTAACCGGGTCCATCATGAGCCCGCGAATTTTCATCTCCACTTCCATCGTGATCTCCCAATCTGCTCCTTATACCACCATTTCGCCCACAAGGCTGTTTGGGAACGTTCCCGTGGTCACTACATTGACGTAGCTGCCGGGCACGGGGACTGCACCCTCAACCGCCTTGAAATTCATGACCTTGTTCTGAGAAGTTCGTCCAACCCATTGCTTCCTGGCTTCGTTCTTCCCTTCAACCATGACTTCCAGGATTTGCCCCAAGTGTTTTCCATTGCGCCGTTTCTGTATGTCCCGCTGCTTTTCTAGCACCACGTTCAAACGCTGGGCCTTCTCCTCATCGGGAATCGCGTCTTCCATGTTCAGCGCGGGAGTGTTCGGCCGGGGCGAATACTTGAAGCCGAAGACCGCATCGTACTCAACCTCTTCCAGTAACGAGAGCGTCTCCTGAAATTCCGTTTCCGTTTCTCCCGGGAAGCCGACAATGATGTCGGAGGTCAGACTGATGTCGCGCTTCGCCGCTTTTACCCATGAGATGCGCTCCAGGTACTGGTCGCGGGTATAGAGCCTCTGCATGGCATCCAGAACCCGAGTAGACCCGCTCTGCACTGGCAGGTGGACGTGATCGCAGAGCGTCGGGACCGCATCGATCGCCTCAACGATGTCTCGGCCGAAATCGCGTGGATGCGAAGTGGTGAACCTGACCCGCCGGATCCCTGAAACCTGCCCGACCTCAGCCAGCAATTCGGCAAACGAGCGCTTCCCTGCCGGATCTTTGTAGGAATTTACGTTCTGCCCGAGCAGTTGAATTTCCGTGTAGCCGAGATTCGCCATCTGCCGCGCTTCGGCCAGCACCGAATCCGAAGTCCGGCTCCGCTCTTTCCCTCGAGTAAACGGAACCACGCAATAGGCGCAGAACTTGTCGCAGCCCTCGATGATGGTGATGTACCCGCGATGAGGATTGGTGCGCGAGGTGAACTCGGTTTCAAAGCATTTGTCAGTCTGGCGGTCGTCGAGCCCCGTCACATGCCGTTCGCCGGCCTCGATCTGCACCAGCATCTCGGGAAGGTTGCGGTAGGAGGCCGAACCGCACACCATGGAGACATGCGGCGCGCGCTCGAATATCTTCTCGCCCTCCTGTTGGGCCACACACCCCAATACTCCGAAGCGCTTGCCTTGCGCCTGCAGTTTCTTGTAGTCGGCGAGGCGATGAAAGACTTTCTGCTCGGCCTTGTCGCGGATTGAGCAGGTGTTGTAGAGGATCAGCCCCGCCTCCTCGACCGTCTGCACCTGGCGGTACCCCTCCGACACCAGCGTTCCAATGACCTTCTCCGAGTCATGGACATTCATCTGGCAACCGAAGGTTTCGAGGTAGAAGGTCTTGTCGTGAGCAGGCGCCATCTTCAGCCAAGTATAACGCAGGAATGAGGCGTACTTGGCGTCGAGCCGCTACGATGGGCCCGCATTCCTGGTGTCCACCGTCTCTCCCCTCTCAACAAATGCTTGCATCCAGGCCAGGACGCGTGGCCAGCCTCCGCCGTAGTTCTTGGCGCCTTCCGGATCTTCCGCAAGCCCGGAGTGACGGATCTTCAGCAGCGTGCCGCCGTTACTCGGGGTTAAATCCCAGCGGACTTTGCTCTCGCGAAAATCGCGCCAACTTGAACGCCAGGTGTAAATCAGCAGTTTGGGTGGAACGATTTCCAGATACTCGCCTTCGACTTGAAACTGACCCCCGGCTTCACTCGTGCCCACGCTCTTCCATTTCCCGCCAACCCGCAGGTCTGCTTCCCAATCCACGCAGCGATACATGCCGCTCTGCCCCCACCACTGCAAAAGCTGGAGAGGGTCGGTGATGGCTTGATAGACACGCTCGGGCGGAGCCGCAATAAAAATCTCCCCGTGAATTGCATCCTGATCGGGAGTAAGGGCAAGCGTGGACATGAGCAGTCTCCTATTAATGCGAATCAGTTCTTGCGCTGCAACTCCATGTGCTCCACCTGGTTTTGTCCGTTCTTAGCGAAGGTCCAATCCTCAGTGTAGTGATTTGCGTCCACAAAAGTGAAAACCGCGTGATGCATGTGTCCGGCTTGCGGGCTGTCGAGATTGGTTGCATCCAGGAAATCGAAGGTCAGTGTCTTTCCATCCGGCGACAGCGTCCCTACCATGCGCGGCTGATTGCCGGCGCCGCAGTAATGAGTCATGAGCAGACGACTTCCATCCATCGCGAACATGCTCACCATCGAGTGCTCGCTCATGTCGGCCATGACCGCCGACCCGCCCGACACCACCCGATATGTCACTTCCCCGCTCATCCCATCGCGGCCCTTTTGTGTCCATGTTCCGGCGAGTGCTTTGAGTTTGTCGAATGAACTCTGCGCACTGGACTGTGCCAAGGCGGAGGTTGCGGCAAGTACGACGGCACAAGCAACGATATAGCGCTTCATTTTTGTCTCCTTGTTGACGTTCAGCGATTTCGTCCAGACTGCTCTCAGCCCCCGGAACTTTTCTTCAAGCCTGCTTCTTTCGCGTACTCGGCTTCCACGAAGCCCTTCAAATTGTTCAGGCTGGCGCTCCAGAATGCACGATACTGCTGCAACCACGAATCTACTGCCTTCAGAGGAGTGGGGTTGAGTTGGTAGAAGCGATGTCTTCCCTCCCGTTGCTCCTCCACCAGGTGGGCCTTTCGAAGTAGACGAAGATGCTTGGAAATCGCCGGCCGTGACATGGGGAACGCGCTGGCAATCTCGCCCGCAGGCCGCCTGCCCCGGCGTAATAGGTCCAGAACCGCCCGCCGCGTGGGGTCCGCAAGCGCCTGGAAAGTCGACTCCCGGGGATATGTAACCGATCGGTTTCGCATAATGCGTAACCATACGGTTACGTACTGCGGTTTGTTAAGCCGGTACTTGCAAAAATTTATCTGGCCTTAACCGAGGCCGATTCCGACCATGCTAGACTCTGCGGATTGTCGAGGAGGAGTTATGGCCAAAGTAATGCGCTGTGCCGATGTAGTGGGAACCTGTGACTTTGTAGCTCGCGGCAATTCCGAACAGGAGATCCTGGAGCAGGCGGCTGAACACGCGCGGGCCGCTCACGACATGCACGAGATCACGCCCGAAGTGGCTGAAAAGGTCCGAAGCGCCATCCGCGACGAAGCCGCCTAGGCCCCGGCGAAGTTAATTGTGTCCGTTTCGCACCAGGTCCAGAAATGCCTGGTGGACACGCGAGTCTGCGCTCAATTCAGGATGGAAGGTGGCAGCCATCGCCCTGCCCTGCCGCACCGCGACCGGATCTGCGCCTTCGGTCGCCAGTACTTCGACTTCAGAACCCACGCGCTCAATCCTGGGAGCGCGGATGAAGACCATTTCAGCGGGCGATCCGCGGAACAGCCCCGTGCGGATGGAACTGTCAATCTGGCGGCCGTAAGCGTTGCGGCGAATCCCGATATCCAGGGCGCCCAGTCCGACCTGCCTTGGATTTTCGACCTCCTGCGCCAGCAGGATCGCGCCCGCACAGGTCCCGAACGTAGGCTTCACGCGCACGAATTGCTTCAGCTTCTCGAACCCGGCTTCGCCCAGCAGCTTGAGAAAAGTGCTGGACTCCCCGCCAGGAATGACGAGTCCGTCGATCTGATCGAGTTGCTCAGGCTTTTTCACCAGCACCACATTCGCCCCGAGTTCCTCGAGTCGTTTGCGATGCGCGTCGAAATCGCCCTGGAGAGCTAGGACGCCGATTGTCATAAGAGCATTTAGCAGTCAGCATTCGGCATTCAGTCAGCAACGATTGGCTTGGATCAGCTGAATGCTGACGGCTGAGTGCTGAATGCCGGTTGTTTACCATCCCCTCGTTTGCAGCATGTGCGCTTCATCCAGGCCTGCGACTGCCAGACCTTTCATTGCGCCCGTCAGGTCTTCGCTGACTTCAAGCAACACTTTCGGATCATTAAAGTGCGTGGCAGCCTTCACGATCGCGGCGGCGCGTTTGGCCGCTTCTTTCGGATCGGCGAACTCGGTCGAGTTCTTCATGAATATGCCTGAGCCCACGAACACGGCCTCCGCCCCAAGTTGCATCACCAGTGACGCGTCCGCCGGAGTGGCAATTCCTCCGGCCGAGAAATTCGGGACCGGCAGCTTGCCTTCCTTCGCCACCATCTGAACCAGTTCGTAGGGAGCCTGGTGCTCTTTGGCCTTGGCGTACAGCTCCTGCTCGCTGAGCACAGTCAAGGTTCTCATTTCCAGCACGATCTGCCGGATATGCTTGACCGCATGCACGACATCTCCCGTGCCGGCTTCGCCTTTGGTCCGGATCATGGCCGCGCCTTCGGCAATGCGCCGCAGGGCTTCACCCAGATTTCGAGCGCCGCAAACAAACGGGACGGAAAAGGCGTGCTTGTCGACATGGTGCGCTTCATCGGCCGGAGTCAGGACTTCGGACTCATCGATGTAGTCAACCCCCAGTTCCTGTAGGATCTGCGCTTCGGCAAAGTGGCCGATGCGGCATTTCGCCATCACTGGAATGTCCACCGTGGACATGATCTCGCGAATCTTCTTGGGCGAAGCCATGCGCGCCACGCCACCTTCGGCGCGGATTTGCGCCGGAACCCGTTCCAAAGCCATCACGGCGACCGCGCCCGCTTCCTGCGCGATCTCGGCCTGCTTGGCATCGGTGACGTCCATAATGACGCCGCCCTTGAGCATTTCGGCCAGGCCTGTCTTCAAACGCAGGCTGGTGCTGGAGTGTCCATTGTTTTGCGACATGAAATTTCTCCTGGAATACGTTCTTACTCTAGAATACAAGTGGCTAGCTGCGAATAGCCATTTAGTGATTTCAGAACATACCATTTCATGCGGAAGCATTCTAGCGCGTTGTCGTTGAATTTGCGGGAGCCCGCCTTCGGGGTGCATCTGTATCGCTGGTTTTACGAAGAGCTGCGCTCCGCGATCCTGGCGGGACGAATTCCTCCGGGGGCCCGGCTCCCGGCAACTCGCGACCTGGCTGCGCAGTATCAGCTCTCTCGACCCACGATTGTGGCCGCGTTTGAGCAGTTGCGCTCCGAAGGGTACGTCGAAGGGCGGGTAGGCTCGGGTACCTACGTCAGCCAGACCCTCCCCGAGCAACTCTTGCAGGTGAAGGCGCAGGCAGCGCGACAAAACGCTCGCCGCCATCCCATCCGGTTCTCGGATTACGCGCGCCGGCTGCGCATGGTTGCGCGGCCTGCCCCTCGTCCTCTGCGCGCCTTTCGCGCCAATCAGCCCGCACTCGATAAATTTCCCATGGAACTCTGGGCGCAGGTGGCATCCCGCCGGCTGCGCCGTGCTTCTACCCACCTTCTTGCCGGAGGCGACGCGCTCGGCTATCGCCCGCTCCGGGAGGCGGTGGCCGGATATCTGAACACATCCCGCGGGGTGAAGTGTGCCCCCGAGCAGGTGCTGATCATCTCCGGGGTGCAGGAGGCGCTCGACCGTGCCGCCCATCTGCTGCTGAATGCCGGCGATCCGGTATGGATGGAAGATCCCGGGTATCCAGGGGCGGCAAACGCGTTTCGCGCGGTGGGCGCGAAAGTCTGTCCTGTGCCGGTGGACGCTGAAGGTCTTCAACTGGACAAGGGCGTGAATCGCTGGCCGGTGCCGCGCCTGGTCTACGTCACGCCGTCGCACCAGTTCCCCCTGGGAATGACGATGAGCCTCCCCCGGCGCCTGGCTTTGCTGGAGTGGGCGCGCCGTTCAAGGGTTGTCATTTTCGAAGACGATTACGACAGCGAATATCGCTATTCAGGCCGTCCGATTCCCGCGCTGCAAGGGCTGGATCAGGCCGGGGTGGTGATCTTCGCGGGCAGCTTCAGCGATGTGCTTTTCCCCTCCCTGCGCCTGGGCTACCTCGTCGTGCCCAACGATATGGTGGATGTGTTCGCCGCTGCCGAGTCGGTCAGCACGCATCATCCGCCGCTGCTTGAGCAGGCAATACTCACCGACTTCATCGTCGAAGGACACTTTGCCCGTCACATTCGCCGCATGCGCGAACTCTACGCGGAACGGCTCGCTGTTTTCTTGGCGGGGGCTCGCGAGCAACTGGCAGGAGCGCTGGAAATTTCCGATGTCGAAGCCGGATTGCGCACCGTCGGTTGGCTGCGCAGCGGCCTAAACGCCAATGCTGTTGCAAGGGCGGCCGCAGCGCAGAACGTTGAGGTCGTTTCGCTCAGCCGATACGCGTATGGAAATTTTCGCCGTCAGGGATTGGTGCTGGGGTTTGCCTCGGTGGACCAGCGTGAATTGCGGCGCGGGATTGAAGAGCTTGCGCGAGTGCTGGAAAGAATGAATCGTACTGGTCGGCTTGACGCGTAGTCTATTCTGGTTCCATCAATCCCCCGAGAATTGGACAGCTGTGTTCTGAGAGGTTTTCGTGCTGCCTATCATCAGGTTGCGCCTGCCGCTTCCATTTCGGTCTGCGTTATTGACCATCATTCTGGCCTTCGCCCCGTACTCAAACCTGTTTGCACAGGCACCTCAAGCACCCGACGCGTCCACCATCCTGTATAGGCAGTTACAGAACGCTTCCGCATTTGATAAATGCGTTCGCCTGGAAAACGTGGTCCTTAAGCGTGATCGCGTCAACATCACCTTCTCCAACGGCATGCTGTATTTGACGCCGGCAGTAGCGGGGAAGGTCCGCGCGGGAGTGTTCATTGGGTCTGGGACCCTGCAAGCTGACCCGCCGGCGGCGAGCTTCGAACTGGGAAATGTGCGTCGCTTGTTGAAAGCTGACAATGTGTCGTCAGATTTCAAGACTGTCGTCCTCAGGTTCACCGACGACACAGCAGAGGAACTCATCCCGCAAGGCTCGCAACAAGGCGCAGTCACTTCGGAAGCTGCTGCGCGCCTTGCTGCGGAACTGGAGCCGCGACTGCTGAAGGAAACCGGCATGAATGTTTCCGCCCGCCAGCTGGAATCCATATTGAACCAGGAGTTGCCAGGGATATTTCTGGCGCAGATGGACGGCGGCAGGCGTCAACGATTCACCTTTCTGTTTGATCCGCAAGCGCGCCTACCGGTAGACAAGTTCGGCATCAATGCAGGCGAGGAAGGTCTGATTTTCGCTTACGACGAGACCTTACGCGGAAACGATATCTGGATGGCTTTTCATGCGGAGAAGGATTACGCCACCGGCTTCGCGTCCTACTCCGACGCCGCAAACCTGGTTGATACGAATCAATACGCACTGAGCTTAGATTTGTTGGAACCGAAAAAAGTACTGGGCCTGACTGCGAAGATGGACTTGACCGTACGTAGAGATGGAATCCTGGTCATCCCTTTTGCATTGGGCGAAGGCTTGGGCGAGGCAAACGACGAGCGTCGCAAGAAACAGCTGCACGTTCTGGCTGCCCGGTTGGAGGAAGGTCCGGACCTGCCGTTTTTTCAGGAACCATGGGAAAGCGGATTCAGCATAGTCCTGCCCAAAACGGCTGCCCGAGGCGAACACGTCTCACTGCGCGTGGACCTCAAAGGCGACTTCATGATGGAGTCAGAGGTCGTGACCGGGACCTATTTCCCGCGCAGCAACGAAACCTGGTACCCCCGACATGGTTACTTGAGCCGTTCGAGATTCGATGTTTCTATTCTTCATCGCAAGAAAGACCGCGTTGTCAGCATTGGGGAGTTAGTTAAGGAAGAGCCTGCGCCGGAAACAAAGGATGCTGTAGTTTCTGAATTTCGAATGGACGAGCCGATCAGCCTCATCTCGTTTGCGGTTGGCCCGTACGAGATTCACAAGGACTCTGCGAAACAAAACGACGGCAAAACCCTGCCGCTCGAGTTCTATTCCATGCCCGGAAGCCGGACAGCCATAAAGGAAGACTTCATCCTGGCAGAAATGAACAACAGTGTCCGCTTCTTCAGCAACATGTTTGGCCAATACCCCTATCTTCTGTTCCGCGGCGTATACCACCCCTTCAACTTCGGACAGGGCTTCCCCACCACGATCATGATCCCGAATGCCGATTATTCAAATTACCGTACCTATGCTTTCATTGCCCATGAAACTTCGCATCAGTGGTGGGGAGACATGGTGTTGTGGCGCTCCTACCGCGACCAGTGGCTCAGTGAAGGTTTTGCGGAGTACTCCGGGATGCTCTATGCGCAATTGCGCGGCAAGACATCCTCGGAAAAGGAATTGATTGAACGGGCGCGGCGGGAACTCAAAATGCCTCCGGTCACGCTCACCGGAGTCGGGCAGGGCCGGCTTGTGGACGTAGGCCCACTGATCATGGGGCATCGCGTGGAAAGCCGCGAGACTGGCGGCGCGTATTCGACTCTGACCTACGAAAAAGGAGCGTTAGTGCTGCGCATGCTGCACTTCCTTTTTACGGATCCACAAACTGGCGACGGAGCGCCGTTCTTCACAGTGATGCGCGATTTTGTGGATCGCTATAAAGGTAAGACCGCGACCACGGAACAGTTCTTCGCGGTCGCCAGTGAACATCTGAAGGACACGGCACTGGCGAAAAAGTTTGGATATACGGATCTCAACTGGTTTTATAAGCAATGGGTCACCGAGACCTACCTTCCCTCCTATGAGCTTTCCTACCATATCGCGCCAGATTCGGCCGGCGGCGCCCTCCTTGAAGGCGAACTGTCGCAGACCGGGCTGCCGGAAGGCGAAACCTGGTTTACCGTACTGCCGGTGATCGTGCATTTCAACGGAGGTAAGATTTCTCGCGGCAGCGTTGCAGTTCTGGGCCCGCATTCGCCCGTGCGCTTCAAGTTGCCCCAGGTTCCGGAGAAGGTGGAACTGGATCCGGACATGTGGATTCTTTCGGATCGAAGCACGAGCAGCAAGCGCTAGCTCGGCCGACTATTTATCCACGAACTTCGCGAACATGCGCTTGGGATCGATCGCGATAAACAGCCCCTCGCTCCGCGCCAGCACTTCACCCTTCTGATTCAGAATCTCTGCCATGTTGATATGTTTCCGCCCGCTGACTTTGACCTCTGTGGATTCAACCCGCAGGGGCTTGTTCAAGGGTACCGGCTTCAGGTACTGCACCTTGATCTCGGAGGTGAGCGCAATTACGTGATGCAGCTTGTTCACCTTACCCATGGCCTCGTCCAGGATCGTGGCGATGATCCCTCCGTGGCAGTGGCCCGGTGGCCCCGTATAGCGCTTACCAAGCCGGAAGCGGCAGACGAAGCAATCCCGCTCTTCGTCATAGGTGAATTTCAGGCGCATACCCTCGGGATTGTTCTTTCCGCACCCGAAACAAAAGTTCTTTTGCAGTCGGACGTAGCGCGTGTCATGGCCCCGGCCATGGCCCTTTTTCGACATAGCCAGCATTCTATCGTGGGCCGTCCTTTCATTCTCCCCTGCAAATCCTGTATACATATCGGTTTGCCGTAGCAGCCGCGGGGCGATGGAGCAGCCAAGTCGTTCATGATCTCTGCTCTCTTTTGTAAAACTCCATCGTCTTTACTGGTTGCTCTACAGATGGGAGCTAAAGTGAACCTACGCCGCCTTGCTAACTTAGTCCTGATTTGTGTGCTTGCTCTTCCACTCGCTGCCCAGGAAAAACAGCAACCGGAAAGCAAAAAACAGGAACCGCCGGTCGAGAAGACCAAGAAAAATCAGAAGAAAGCTCCCCCCGACAAGAACGCCACGCCCGAAGAGAAGAAAGGCGTCCCCACTTCCGATACCTTCAGCGGACTGCAATTTCGCCTGATTGGGCCTGCAGTCGCCTCCGGGCGCGTGATCGCATTCGCGGTGAATCCCAAAAACAAGTACGAGTATTACGTTGGCGTGGCTTCCGGCGGGGTGTGGAAGACGACCAACGATGGCACCACTTGGACTCCAGTCTTCGACGGCGAGGGCTCGTACTCGATCGGATGGGTCACCCTCGATCCCAACGATCCTTCCATCGTGTGGGTAGGAACGGGCGAAAGCAATAGCCAACGAAGCGTCGGTTATGGCGATGGCGTGTATCGCTCCGAAGATGGCGGCAAGAGCTGGAAGAACCTGGGTCTAAAGAAGTCCGAGCACATCGGCCGCATCGTCATTGATCCCCGGGACAGCAAAGTGGTGTATGTCGCCGCGGAAGGTCCGTTGTGGGGACCGGGCGGGGATCGCGGCCTCTATAAGACGACCGACGCCGGCAAGACCTGGAAAGCCGTCTTGACCATCAGCGAGAATACCGGCGTGGCCGACGTGGCCCTGGACCCATCGAATCCTGACATTCTTTATGCCACCGCGTACCAGCGTCGCCGCCATGTATTTACCCTCATTGATGGCGGCCCCGAGAGCGCGATCTACAAGTCCACCGATGCCGGCGCAACCTGGAACAAACTGAAGTCGGGCTTGCCCACCGAAGACATGGGACGCATCGGCGTGATCGTCTCGCCAGCCGATCCCAACGTGGTCTACGCCACCATCGAGGCCGCGAACGGCAAAGGCGGCGTCTTTCGCTCCAATGACAAGGGCGCCACATGGGAAAAGCGAAACGATTTCGATCAGGGCGCCATGTACTACGGCCAGATCATTGCTGACCCGAAAAACGTTGATCGCGTATTCGTGATGAACGTCTACATGCGCGAGTCAACCGACGGCGGCAAAACGCTTCGCAAGGTGAACGAAGCCAATCATCATGGCGATAACCATGCACTTTGGATTGACCCCGATAATACCCGGCATGCTTTGCTCGGCAGTGATGGCGGGGTGGCTGAGACCTTTGATGGTTTTGCCGCTTGGCAATTCAAGGCTAACCTGCCAACGGTCCAGTTTTACGATGTCGCCGTAGACAATTCGCCTTCGTTTTACAGCGTCTGCGGAGGAACGCAGGACAATTTCTCCTGGTGCGGGCCTTCGCGGACCAAGGCAATCAATGGCATCATGAACTCGGACTGGTTCGTCACCACGGGGGGCGATGGCTTCCGTTCGCAAGTAGATCCGGAGGACGCGAACACCATCTACGCCGAGTCGCAATACGGCGTACTGGTGCGCCACGATCGCCGCACGGGCGAACAGTTGCTCATTCAACCTGCCGAGGGCAAGGGCGAGCCTCCCTTGCGCTGGAACTGGGATTCGCCCCTCATCATCAGCCCGCACTCCCACACCCGGTTGTATTTTGCCGCCAACAAGCTGTTTCGCAGCGATGATCGCGGACAAAGCTGGAAGCCTATCGGCGGCGATCTTACCCGCCAGATTGACCGCAACAAGCTGCCCGTGATGGGCAAGGTGTGGGGCCCGGATGCGGTGGCGAAGAACCAATCCACCTCGTTTTACGGAAACATTGTTGCCCTGGCCGAATCGCCAAAGCAGGAGAACCTGGTTTACGTCGGGACTGACGATGGTCTCATCCAGGTCACCGAGGATGGCGCAAACTGGACCCGCTACGAAAAATTTGCCGGCGTTCCCGACAACACCTACGTCAGCCGGCTCGCAGCCTCACATCATGCCGCGGGCACAGTCTATGCTGCCTTCGATAATCACAAGAACGAAGACTTCAAACCCTATCTGCTGAAGTCCACAGACAAGGGCAAGACCTGGAGTTCGATCGCCGGCGACTTGCCGGAGAACGGCCCCGTGCTCGCGTTTGCGGAAGACCCTGTGAACCCGGATCTTCTGTTTGCCGGAACCGAATTTGGAGTCTTCTTCACCATGAATGGCGGCCAGAAGTGGATCCAGCTCAAGGGCGGGCTGCCCACCATTGCGGTGCCCGACATCGTGGTCCATCCCAAGGCCAACGACTTAGTCCTCGCAACCTTCGGCCGCGGGTTCTATGTTCTCGACGACATTACCCCGCTGCGACATCTTAAAGCGGAAACCTTGCAGCAAGACGTCACGGTATTTCCTGTGAGAGATCCGCTGATGTACGTGGAGCGGCTGCCGCTGGGTCTTCCAAAGAAAGGTTTCCAAGGAGACGCGCTCTACACAGCCGATAATCCGCCGTACGGCGCGACCTTCACCTACTTCCTGAAAGACAAACTCAAGACCAGGAAAGAGGCTCGCCAGGAAGCCGAGAAGGAGGCGGCCAAGAAAAATCAAACACTCCCCTACCCCAGCAACGACGAACTGCGCGCCGAAGCGCAACAGGCCAAACCCGAAGTCTACTTCATGGTGTACGACGACTCCGGTGCGCCCATTCGACGCGTCAACGCCGACGTAGGCGAAGGTTTCCATCGTGCTTCTTGGGATCTGCGCTACTTCGCGCCGGCGCTCAGCGATGAAGAGGGCTCGAGCGGCGACGAAGACTTCCCGAGCGCCGGTAACCAGGGCCCGCTGGTGCTGGCTGGAAAATATTCGGTGCGGCTCTTTAAGCGCGTAGATGGAAACGTCGCCCAACTCGGTGCACCCCAGTTGTTCAGCGTGGTTGCCGACGGCACAACGGGAGTAAGCGACAGCGACCGCGCGGCGCAGGAGGACTTCAATCGTAAGGTGTCGCGATTGTATCGTGCCGTATCCGGAGCAACCAAAACGACTGACGATGTGGCGAACCGGCTGAAGAGCATACGCCGGGCTCTCCACGAAACGCCGAATGCCGATCCTCTTCTCGCCCAGGCCGACCTGATCGAGCAGCACAATCGTGAGATCCAGCGCGCGCTCAGCGGCGACTCTGCGCTGGCTGCTCGGAGTGAGAATGTGCCTAGCTCGATCAACGACCGTCTTACCGGCATCATGGAAGGCGAACGCTTCTCGATCTATCGTCCCACACAGACCCACCTGGATGCCTTCAGCATCGCATCCCAGGAGTTCGCGGACCAGTTGACGAAACTGCATTCCCTGGTGCAGGTGGATCTGATGAAGCTGGAAAAAGACATGGAAGCAGCCGGCGCTCCCTGGACGCCTGGGCGGGTTCCAGAGTGGCAGCAGGAGAAGTAGAAGTAGCCGGCGCACTTGGTTTTACTTCCTGTGACTTCGTGTCCTTGGTGGTGAATGCAAAAATGTCAACCACCAAGGCCACCAAGAATCACAAAGGAGAACTGATCAGCGGTTGCTCCGGCGCACTCAAGATCCCCGCCCTCTTCCCATTTTCGGAAAGCCGCCGCTGCCTTTTCCACCGCTCAGAATCCTTGTCACCACAACAAGTGCTTGCGATCACCCATGGCTGTGATAGACTTCCGGGCCATCCGCAGTTCTGCGTCTTTAGCAGGAGACTGCGCGGGGGCAAACTCGAAATGCGGGAGACTCGTTGAATGGGCCTCGCTCTTCTGGCGGTCATCTGGCTGATTACCTTGGCCAGCACCTACTTCTTCATCGCGAAAACCTGGTGGTTCCCGGCTGGACTTTCTACGGCAGCGGCGGGAATAGACCACCAATTCACGGTCACGTTCATTGCCATGGGCGTGGTTTTCGTAGCTGCCCAGTTGGCGCTCGGTTACCTGGTCTGGAAATATCGTGACCGCGGCGCCGCCTCCTCGCCGGTGGAGTACTCCCACGGCAATATCAAGCTGGAGGTCCTCTGGACGACGTTAACCGCCATTCTTTTTGTTGGCCTCAACCTCATGGGCAGCCCCATCTGGGCCGCGGAACGCTTCAGGCCTGCCAAAGCCGACGCGCTTCCGGTCGAAGTCACCGGCATGCAGTTCGCCTGGTACTTCCGCTACCCCGGCGCTGACGGAAAATATGGCCGCACGGATCCCAAGCTGATGGATCCTTCCTCCGGCAACGAGGCCGCGATCGGGCTCGATACCGCCGATCCTGCCGCCAAGGACGATGTGGTGACCGGAACCATGTTGATTCCGGAAAACCGCGAGGTGGATCTCACGCTACGCGCGGTGGATGTAATCCACAGTTTCTTTGTCCCCAACATGCGCTTTAAGCAGGACGCGGTTCCCGGCCTCGCGATCCACATGCACTTCACTCCAACCCAGATCGGCGACTATGAGATCGCTTGCGCCGAACTGTGCGGCTTGGGGCACTACAAAATGCACGGCATGGTGAAAGTTGTCAGCCAAGCGGATTTCGACAAATGGCTGGCTGAACGGGAGGCGGCGAAACAGTAAATGGCAACCACGGCTCCGATTCACGCGCACGCGGCCCCGCAAGGGTTCATTCGGAAATATATCTTCAGCCTCGACCACAAGATCATCGGCATCCAGTATTACTTCCTAGCACTCACCTCGGTTTTTGTCGGGATGTTTCTCTCCCTGTTGATGCGCATTCACTTGATCTGGCCTGCCGCCAATCTGCCCTTGATCGGCGAAATCAAGCCTGAAACTTACCTCAGCTTGCTTACCATGCACGGCACCATCATGGTGTTCTTCGTGCTGACGACGGCGCCACAGGGCGGTTTCGGCAACTATTTCCTGCCCATCCAGATCGGCGCACCCGACATGGCGTTTCCCGTCCTGAACATGCTTTCGTTCTGGACGACCTTTCTCGGTTTCGTGGTGATCATCGCTGCCTTCTTCGTCAGTGGCGGTGCTCCCCTTCACGGCTGGACCGGTTACACGCCGTTGAGCGCTTTGCCCTCGGCCGGGCCCGGTGAGCAATTAGGGGCTGACCTGTGGGTGATCAGTATCGCGATTTTCTGTCTCGCCTCGCTGATGGGCGCCTTGAACTTCATCACTACCACCCTGGACCTCCGCGCCAAGGGCATGACGCTGATGCGCATGCCGCTGACGGTCTGGTCATGGTTCATTACCGCCATCCTCGGCTTGCTCGCTTTTGGCGTTCTGCTCTCGGCTGGAATCCTGCTGCTTCTCGATCGCAATCTCGGCACCAGCTTTTATGTACCCCTGGTGGTCGTGAACGGCCAGATCATGGGTCACAAAGGCGGGTCCCCGCTGCTGTGGCAGCATTTGTTCTGGTTCTTCGGCCACCCCGAGGTTTATATCGCGATCCTTCCCGGCATGGGGGTCGCTTCCCAGATACTTTCGACCTTCGCACGCAAGCCGATCTTCGGCTACAAGGCCATGGTGTACGCGATTATGGCCATCGGCCTCCTCGGATTCATGGTGTGGGGACATCACATGTTCATGAGTGGCATGAGCCCGTATTCGGCGTTCGCTTTTTCTCTCATGACCATGTCGATCGGCGTTCCCTCGGCCATCAAGACGTTCAACTGGCTCGGCACCCTGTACAAGGCTCGAATCCGCTTCTACACGCCGATGCTTTTCGCCATCGGATTCGTTTCGCTTTTTGTCTCCGGAGGCCTGAGCGGGCCATTCCTGGCGCAGCCGGTGCTCGACATTCCGCTGCATGACACCTACTTCGTTGTGGGGCATTTCCACTTGATCATGGGTGTCGCCGCCATCTTCGGAATCTTTGCAGCCACCTACTACTGGTTCCCCAAGATGTTCGGACGCATGATGCACGAGGGCATGGGCAAGCTGCATTTCTGGATAACCCTGGTCGGCACCTATGCCATCTTTATGCCCATGCATTACCTGGGTTTGGCCGGACATCCGCGCCGCTACTCCCAGCTCACCGAAGTTGGATATCTGCACAACCTGATTCCGTTGCAGACGTTCATGACTTACGCGGCCTTTGTCACCATCGCAGTACAGTTTGTGTTCCTGTTCAACCTGTTCTGGAGCATGTTCAAGGGCCCGAAGGCGAGCGACAATCCGTGGGAATCCACCACGCTGGAGTGGACGACGGCGACTCCGCCTCCGCACGATAATTTCGGCGGGCATACCCCGGTAGTCAATCACGGTCCGTACGAGTACAGCGTGCCGGGCGCTCCGCGTGATTTTGTCATGCAGACCGATCCTGCTACAACTCGAGCGCACTAGAAACTGGGTATGTCGACTTTGTCTCCCACAATTACCGATTTCAACACTGGGCAGGGCGGACGCGGCTCCCGACCGCCAACCTCCTTTGGCGGCGGCGACGATGGCCAGGGCAGCACTGGCCCAAATTATGGTGAGCGCCTACGCCGCGCACGGCTGGGACTCGCGGTCGCGATCACGCCTATCGTTATGCTGTTCGTGTCCTTCACGAGCGCTTACATCGTGCGTAAGGGCCTTCCCACCCTTGACGAAACCACCGGCAACTACGTTCGAGACTGGCTTTCAGTCAACATGCCCTGGACATTGCTGCTGGTGAATACGGTCATCCTGCTCTTCAGCAGCGTCACCATGGAACTTGCCAGGCGCCAAATCACCCGGCAAGCCGCGCTGGCCCCGGTTCGCTCAATTCCGGGAGTGTCTGTCGGCGAAGAACGCAGCTTCCCATGGCTCAATCTAACGACCGTCCTGGGATTAACTTTTCTGGTCGGGCAATGGCTGGCATGGAAGGAACTGGAGAATCGTGGCTTCTACGTCGCTACCAGTACCAGCAGTTCCTTCGTGTACCTGCTCACCGGAATGCACGCGATTCACCTGATCGGCGGCATCGTGGCCTTGATGTACGCAGCCATCATTTCCTGGCTGCATCGCCCCGTCGAGGCCCGTCGCATCGTCGTAGATGTGAGCGCCTGGTACTGGCACTTCATGGCGATTCTTTGGATTTACATTTTCGCGTTGCTGGGTTTTGCGCGGTAAGTCTAGTTTCTTACAAGGAGACCGGGGAACATGGCTGACGTCGCGGTGCAACATAGCGTGGCGGACGTTTACGAGCCGTCACTGTTTGGCACCTACTCGAAAAAAATCGGAATGTGGCTGTTCCTGCTCTCCGATTCCCTCACCTTCGGAGCGCTGCTGTGGGCCTACACCTACGGACGGATTTCGACCCAGAACTGGCCGACTCCGTTTCACTCTGAGAGTATCCGCAACGCCACCATCATGACTGCGTTCCTGCTTACCAGTTCTTTGACGATGGTGCTCGCAGTGCGCGCTTCCGTGGATAAAAAGCCGAAGCAGCAACTCTGGTATCTGCTGGCTACCATGGCTTGCGGGCTAGGTTTCGTCATCCTGCACGGCCGTGAATGGACGAACCTGATTGCAGAAGGTCTCACCCTGCCGGTGTTCCCTTCCGTCCCCGGTCAAGCGACCAGTTCTGAGTTCAGCGACGTCGCCAAGACTGTGCCGCAATTTGGCGCCACCTTCTTTGGCCTGACCGGAATGCACATGCTTCACGTGACCCTGGGTGTCGTTTACCTGGGAGTGGTGGCCCTGCGAAAGAAGTTCATTCCGATCCTGCTGGGTTTATGGCTTCTCGCATGGCTCGCTACGCCGGCCTATAGCCCGTTCCACTATGGTGCCCATGTTTTGCTCATTGCTGCCATCGTGTGCGCAGTGATCGTTTTTTTGAAGCCGAAGGTCTATGACTCAGCCGACGTCGAGGTCGCCGGCCTGTACTGGCACTTTGTCGATCTGGTCTGGATGTTTATCTTCCCGCTGGTGTACCTGATGTCGACAAAAATCGTCTAGGAGCTGAGAGCAATGGAAGATATCCAGTTGGCCATCGCGGAACGGGTCGCAGAGCAACACCGGCATCACCCCAAGGCGCAGTTTTTCTGGGTGTGGGCGGCCTTGCTGGTTATGACTGGGATCGAGGTTTATCTCGGATACCAGAACATGGAACCCGTCCGCATGTTGTCCATCCTGATGGGCCTGTCGATTCTGAAGGCTGGACTCATCATCGCCTACTTCATGCACATGAAGTTCGAAATGTCGCGGATGCGCTGGCTCACGATGAGTTCGCTGGTCTTCTGTCTGGCCATGATGCTGGTCTTCCTGCCGGATGCATTCCGCTTGTTGCACCTCGGTGTAGGTGCAAGATGAAGCTGCGATTGGCGGCCGCTTCCCTGCTGTTCGCGCTCTGGGCGGTGCCTGCCTTTGCGCAGGGATGCGCGATGTGCTACAGCACGGCCGCCGGCACGACCAAAGACGGTCAGCGCGCCATTAGCCATGGTGTTCTCGTGTTACTGATTCCTCCCGTGGGGATCATGACCGCCGGGATCGGCTTTGCCTTCCACTACGGCAAGCGGCGGGATCAGGATCATTCCTGAATTTCAGCCTCCCTCGTCAGGCCACGTCTTCACCGTCCGCCCCATCTCATGGTTGAGGTGTGTCATGCGACCCTGTTCATGGATTCCGGCTTCCCTGCTCTCCCTGGTTTTTTGCTTAAGCCTTTCTGCAGCTGCGCAGACGAACGGCGTGGACATGAACTCCCAGGCGGAGCGTCCCACGCCGTCAGCAAACAGCGAGCAACCTCTCCGGCGCATGGACGTCAAGACTTTCACCGGGAAGGTGACCCGTCACAGCAACGGGTACGTTCTCTACGAGATGGCCACGGGCCTGGTTTATAAGCTCGATAATCAGAGCGAGGCCAAGAGATTTATGGGCAAGGACGTTTCTGTTGTCGGCCAACTTGTGCCACCCGGCGAAGCCATTCACGTCAACAAGATCGAACGGGCGAAGTAGGTCGCGCCTCAGCCCACGCTGGACTGATCCCTGCTTTATAATAGAGAGATTCCCCAACCTCTCCGGGGCCTTCTGTGTGCCTGGCGAACAGACCGGTTGCGGAACTCTCTTACAGATGTCCACGGAATCCATAGTTGTTCGTGGGGCGCGGGTCCATAACCTCAAGAACATTGATTTTGAAATCCCGCACAACCTGCTGACCGTAGTCACCGGTGTTTCCGGATCCGGCAAGTCCAGCCTCGCCTTTGACACCATCTACGCCGAGGGCCAGCGGCGCTATGTCGAGTCGCTTTCGGCGTATGCGCGTCAGTTCCTGGAGCGGATCGAGAAGCCCGATGCGGATGTGATCGACGGTATCGCTCCCGCTGTCGCCATCCGTCAGAAAAACAGCACGCGGAATCCTCGCTCCACGGTAGCGACTGCAACGGAGATTTACGATTATCTTCGCCTGTTGTTCGCCCGCGTAGGGCGCACCTTCTGCCTGCAATGCGGCGCCGAGGTTCGCCGCGACAGCGTGGATCAGATTAGCGATGCTCTTGCCGGGCTTCCAGACGGCACTCGCCTCAACGTGCTATTCCCTCTCTCCGGGCGCGTTCTCAAGGCGCCCGAAAAGAAGAAGGCACGAGGCAAGAAGCCAGTTGCGTCAGCGGCACCCGTTTCCGATGAACTCAAGGCCCGGCTCTTTGACCTGCGGCAAAAGGGCTTTAACCGTCTTTTCCAGAACGGGCAGGTTTTCGAATTCTCTACTCCGGAATCTCTTCTGGACCTCGATTTTACCCAGCCGGTGTATGTTCTCGCAGATCGGATTGTGACCGCCCCCGACGGTCGTTCCCGGTTAGTGGATTCCATTGAAACCGCATATCGTGAATCTGGAGAAGTAATTTTCGAGACCGTTCCCCGCGACGATTCCAAGCCTCAGCAGTTCCGCTTCTCTCAGCGCTTCGAATGCAAGAAGTGCCACTTGCGCTACGAGGAGCCGGAGCCTCGCTTGTTTTCGTTTAATAATCCGTTTGGCGCGTGTCCACGTTGCCAGGGATTCGGAAACACGATTGACTTCGATCTGGACCTGGTCATACCCGATAAGTCCAAGACTCTTAATCAGGGCGCCATCGAGCCCTGGACCAAACCCAAATACCGAACCCTGTTCACCGAATTAAAACGTTTCGCCCGGCAGGCGGAAATTCCCCTCGACGTTCCCTGGGCTGATCTGGAGCCCGAAGCGCAACGGCTCGTTCTTGAGGGCGAAGGACGGTTCCCCGGAATCCGCGGCTTCTTCAGCCATCTCGAACGCAAGAAATACAAGCTGCACGTGCGTGTCTTCCTGAGCCGCTATCGCGGCTACTCCGTTTGCTCCACCTGCGGGGGGGCCAGGCTGCGTCCTGAGGCACAGCATGTGCGCATTCACGGCAAAAACATCTGCGAAGTTTGCAGCATGACCGTGGAGGGAGCGCTCGCCTTCTTTGAAGCGGTGCAGCTTACCCGGGAAGAAGCCGATATCGCCGAAAAGCTGCTCCAGGAACTTCGTGAACGCCTCGGCTTTCTGAATGAAGTGGGTCTGGAGTATCTGACTCTGGATCGCTTGTCCTCTACCCTCTCCGGAGGCGAATCTCAGCGCATTCAATTGGCGACTTCGCTGGGTTCCCGCCTGGTTGGGGCGCTGTATGTCCTGGATGAGCCATCGATCGGCCTGCATACACGAGACACTCAAAAGCTCATCAAAATCTTGCAGGACCTCCGCGATCTCGGAAACACCATTCTGGTGGTCGAGCATGACCCCGACGTGATGCGGGCATCCGACCAGATTCTGGATCTGGGACCGGGCGCCGGCGAGAATGGCGGCAGACTCATTGCGAAGGGCACCTATGAGGAAATCAAGCACATCCCCGGCTCACTTACCGGCCGCTACCTCTCGGAAGAACTGCGCATTCAGCTTCCGAATAACCGGCGGCAACCCGGTCGCGAGCAGATCAAAATCCACGGCGCACGCGCACACAACCTTAAGAAGATCGATCTCTCGATCCCTTTAGGCATGATTGTGGCCATTACCGGCGTATCTGGCTCCGGGAAATCCAGTTTGCTGCATGATGTCGTCTATCAGGCTCTCAGCCAGGCCAAAAAACAGGCCGATGGGCAGATACCGGTTAACTCTTCGTGGGACAGCATTGAAGGCGAAGATTACCTCGACGAGGTGGTGCTTGTGGATCAAAGTCCCATTGGGCGCACTCCGCGCTCCAATCCGGTCACGTACACCAAGGCCTTTGACCCGATTCGCGATCTGTTCGCGTCTATTCCGGAATCCCAAAAGCGCGCTTTCACTGCCGGGCACTTCTCGTTCAATATCCCCGGAGGCCGCTGCGAGAACTGCCAGGGAGATGGAACGGTCACCGTTGAGATGCAGTTCCTTGCCGATGTCGAGCTCATCTGCGAGGAGTGCAAGGGGACGCGCTATAAGCCGCAGGTCCTCGAGGTGCGTTATCGCGGCAAGAACATCTTTGAAGTCTTGAACCTGACCGTGAAAGAAGCCCTGCAGTTTTTCGCGGGCACTCCCAAGATTGTGGACAAGCTGCGGGTTCTGGAAGAGGTCGGACTTGGTTACCTGCGCCTGGGTCAGTCCGCAACCACTCTTTCGGGTGGCGAGGCCCAGCGTATGAAACTGGCGGCGCACCTTCAGCCCGCCAATCGCGAACTGGGCCGGCCCTCCGGCGAAAGTGGTGTGCGGCGCAAAATTCGCACCCTCTACATCTTCGATGAGCCCACCACTGGCCTGCACTTCGACGACGTCAGTAAGCTGCTGGCAGCCTTCCGCCGCCTGATTGATGCTGGAGGCTCGGTTTTGGTGATTGAGCACAATCTGGAAGTGATCAAGACCGCAGACTGGGTGATCGATCTGGGACCGGAAGGCGGCGAACGCGGCGGCTATATTGTGGGTACCGGGCCACCAGAGGCGATCGCCAAGCTTCCAAATTCATATACCGGGAAGTTCCTGGCGCGTCTTTTGAATGGAAATGCGACATCGCGCAAGAATGGCCACCACTAACCGAATCGCGTTGCTATTGTTGGCCTTTTCCCTGTCTGGCCCGGGTTTTGCGCAGTCATCGGGCAAAACCGTCCGGCACCATACCATCGCCACCCAGGAGAGCGCTCAGTCCGCTGACCTTGCCCGGGCCGAATCCCTTTTGGAAAAAAAAGACTTGCCTGCAGCCGAAGCTTTGCTGCAAAAGGTCACCGCCGCGGAACCCTCCAACTACGTGGCCTGGTTCGACCTCGGGTTCGCGCAGAATGGTTTGGGTAAGACTGCAGACTCTATCGCTTCCTATAAGAAGTCCGTGGAACTGAAGCCGGACGTCTTCGAGTCGAACTTGAATCTGGGGCTCACCCTGGCCAAGGCGGGGATGCCCGATGCGGAAAAATATCTTCAGGCCGCCACCACCCTCAAACCTACCGCCCGCGTGGAAGAAGGACAGGCGCGGGCCTTTGTATCGTTAGGACACGTTCTCGAAAAGACCGATCCTGAGCGGGCGTTAGAAGCGTTCCGTAACGCCGCCAGGTTGCAGCCCTCCGACCCTGAGCCGCATCTGTCCGCGGGCCAATTGCTGGAATCGCAGAACCGTTTCGCCGATGCGGAGCAGGAATACAAGCAGGTGCTTGCCATTCAGCCCGACTCCTCGGACGCACTCGCGGGTATTGCCAACGTTTACATGCGCGGCCAGCGCTTCTCCGACGCGGAACAGATGCTGCAGAGATTTGTCGAACTGCATCCCCAGGATGCTACCGCGCACCTGCAATTGGCCCGTGTGCTTGTGCTTGCCGGCAAATACGACGATGGGATCAGCCAGCTGCTAGCAACTTTGAAGATCAGGCCGAATGATGCCGAGGCGCAACGAGGCCTCGCGGATGCCTATCTTAGCGCCGGAAAATACGATGCCGCAGCGTTGCAGTATCAAAGCCTGCTCGGCCACAAGCCCAACGATGCTGAACTTCACCACAGCCTCGGGCAGGCTTTTTTGAAATCGTCCAAGTTTCCGGAAGCGCAGCAGGAGTTCCTTACTGCTGTGAAACTAAAGCCGGATCTCGGCTCCGCTTACGGGGACTTGGCCATCGCGGCCGACAAGAATAAGAATTACGAGTTGGTGATCAAAGCCTTGGACGTTCGCGCTAAACTCCTGCCTGAAATTCCCGTGGGATACTTTCTGCGGGCGACAGCTTATGATCATTTGCGGGACTACAAGGACGCGTCCGAGAATTATCATAAGTTCCTGGACTCGGCGGGCGGCAAGTATCCTGACCAGGAATGGCAGGCACGCCATCGCCTGATCGCGATCGAGAAGAAAAAGTGAGTTCCACACGAAGCTTCGCGACATTTCTCCTGATACTGGCACTGGCTGCGCCATTCACCCTTGCCCGGGACGAGACTCTTCAGCAACTCGTGGAGCGTGCCGGGGCCGCTCGGGTTGAGGACCAGCCCGCGCTGTACTCTTCCGCCGCTGAAAGACAGCTGAAGTCCGCTGACAAGCTGTACACGGAGGGCAAAGTGGAGGAAGCACAGGCGGCGGTGGCAGACGTTGTCTCTTACTCCGACAAGGCCTCCAGCGCCGCAATTCAAAGCGGAAAGAAGCTTAAGAATACGGAGATCGCGGTGCGACGCATGGCGGCGAAGTTACGCGATATCAAGCGCAGCCTTGCTTTTGAAGACCAGTCGCCGGTCCAGACCGCAATTGACCGTCTGGAGACGTTGCGGACCCAGCTTCTCACCAAGATGTTCGGAAAAGGCACAAAATGAAGCCGTTCGCGGCAGCCCTGGTCCTGGTCTCGTGCATGGTCTTCGCCCAGCGCCACGGCGATCCGCTCACCACTCCGGAAATCGACCAACTCCGCGACACCGCGCAGGAGCCGGAACTTCGGCTGAAACTGTATGTCCAGTTTACGCGTGCCCGCCTGGATGCCCTCACCCAGGCGCAAAACGATCCGAAGGTGACTGACCGCGGCCAGGCGATCCACGACAAACTGCAGGACTTCCTCGACATCTACGACGAACTCGATGATAACGTGGACATGTATGCCGACCGCAGGAACGATATCCGCAAGCCCTTGAAGCTGGTGATCGGCTCTGACACCGAGTTCCAAACCAAATTACGGGCCTTTAAAGACGCTGCCGTTACTGCCAAAGAGGAGTTCCGGCAGTATGAATTCCTTCTGAGTAATGCTCTTGATGCGGTAGGCAATGGTCTGCAGGACCATCGCCAACTGCTTAGTGAGCAGGAAGAAGCGGCAAAAAACAAGCGGCTCATCAAGCCCAAGTAAGCCGTGTTAATCTAGCCGGAAGGTGACAGAACGCCTGCTGCGAATCTTCCAGGAAACCTACCGCGAGCTGCGTCCTCGCGCTCCCATTCCTGATTTGACGGTTGATTTCTTCGCTTTTGCCAACATCAACAACACCATCCGGCTGCGCGAAGGACGGCTTCTGGTGCGGTTGTCGGATTTGCTGGAAGGCGCGCCCGAGCCGGTAATCCGCGCCATCGCCCACATCCTGCTTGCCAAGATGTACAGAAAGCCCATTGATGCTTCCCACGCACGACGCTACCGGCGCTACGTTTCCAGTCACGACCTGGTCAAAAAAGCGCATCTGGTGCGGCAGATGCGCGGGCGCAAGCAGATCGAAACTGCCCGGGGACGCACCTACGACCTGGAATCTATTTTCGAGGACCTGAATCGGCGTTTCTTTTATGGACTGCTGGCGCGTCCGCAAATGACCTGGAGCCGCAACCACGCCCGCAACAGCCTCGGCCACTACGACCCGGCGCACAATGCCATCGTGGTCAGCCGCATCTTCGACCATCCCCGAGTTCCCCGTTATGCCATCGAGTACATCGTGTACCACGAGATGCTCCACCTCAAGCATCCGGTCAAGCTTCGCGGCTCCCGCCGCTGCGTGCATGGCGCCGCCTTTTCCGCCGAGGAAAAGCTGTTTCCCGAACTCGAACAGGCACGGCAGTTCCTGAAACAGCTCTGACCGATGCGTCACAGCCTCCTCCTTTTACTGCAGGCCGGCGCCGCTCGCTGCCGCTTTTGCTCCGAGTGATGCGGATCACATCGCTTTGTGATGCTGCGCGTTGACCGTCCTCCGCCCCGCAGACTATCCTATTAAGTTGAAATTGAAATTCATTTTCAAAATGGTAAGGGGCTGAAAGTTTCATGTTGCAGGCCTTCATTATTACCCTGCGCGAGGGCGTCGAAGCCGCACTGATCGTGGGCATTACCCTGGCCTATCTGGCCAAGATCCAGCGTCCGGAGTTGAAAAAATCTGTTTATGCGGCCCTGATTTCCGCTTTTGTGGGAAGCATTTCCATTGCGATTTTGCTCTCCCGCACGCGCTGGAACCAGGACGTGTTCGAAGGCTGGGTCATGCTCGCTGCGGCCTTCTTTGTGGTCACCATGATCATCTTCATGATGAAAACCGGACGCAAGCTGAAGAGCAGCATTGAGGGGAAAGTCGGACTTCTAGCGGGCAAGGATGCAGGTCTCGGGCTGTTCGTTTTCGTGTTCTTAATGGTCTTGCGCGAAGGCGTAGAAACGGTGCTGATCCTGGGCGCGGTTTCGCTCAACTCTACCGAGTTGTTGAGCTTTCTCGGCACGTTGCTGGGAGTAGCCGTCGCCATTCTGTTCGGCGTCATGTTCGTTAAGGGCAGCGTTCGCATCAACCTGCAAAAATTCTTCCGGGTTACGACTGTCATCCTGTTCTTCGTGGCGACCCAGCTGGTGATCGCCGGGCTGCATGAGCTTTCCGAAAATGGCGTGCTGCCCTCTTCCAAGCGAGAGATGGCCCTGATCGGCCCGATCGTTCGCAATGACATGTTCTTCTTCGTGACCATTTTTGCGCTGGCCGCCTTCATGGTGCTTCTCGAGGTGAAGCGCCGGGAACCGGTGGATCTTCCAGCTTCCGGTGCGGCGCGCCGGAAAGCGCTGTGGAGCGCCCGCCGCGAACGCTTGTGGATGGCTTCGGTTTACGCGAGTTCGTTTGTGTTTATCGTCTTGGTGACTGCGGAATTCGTGTACGCGAAGAATGCCAGCAAGCTCTCGCCTCCCACGGAACTGGCTTTCACCAATGGGCAGCTGAGCATCCCGCTGGCGCAGGTAACCGATGGCGAATTGCACCGCTTTGCCGTTAAGGAAAGCGGGACCGAGGTGCGCTTCTGGCTTTACCGCAAGCCTGACGGGAAAATGGCAACCGTCTTCGATGCCTGCGAAATTTGCGGCGCTGTCGGCTTCTACAAAGGACCGGAAGGCGTCGTCTGCAAGAACTGCGCGGCCCCCATCAATCCCCAATCGGTAGGCATGGAGGGCGGCTGCAACCCTGTCCCTCTGAAGGCGGATATTTCTTCCGATACGGTCACCATCATGGAGGCCGACATCGCGGCTCGCGCCAAGATGTTCGCTCAGTGACCCATGTTTATTCGCCTCGTCTACGAGTCCTTTCGCCGCCAGAAACGCCGCAAGGCGTTGGCGGGAATCGCCATTACCCTGGGCGTTTGCGTTGCCACCGCGATGATCGCGGTCGCCACCGACATTGGCGACAAGATCAATCGCGAATTGCGCAGCTTGGGCGCAAACCTTGTCGTTACTCCCCAGGAAGACACTCTCGATCTTGAGATTGCGGGCGTAAACCTGAAACCCCCAAGCGACGGCAACTTCCTGAACGAAGCCGATCTTCCCAAGATCAAGGGAACTTTCTGGCAACATAACATCACCGGCTTTGCGCCCCTGCTTCCGGCCGTGGTCAGCCTGGATGGCACCCAGGTGAACCTGCTCGGCACGTACTTCCTGAAACCCCTTCGATTCGGCAGCCAGGACTTCGCGACCGGCGTACGCGTTACCAATCCGTGGTGGAGGGTGCAGGGCGCATGGCCCGAAGATGCCTCGTCGGATGTCCTGATCGGGGAGCGCCTGGCCCGCAGGCTCGACCTCAAAGCAGGGAACGCGATCCAACTACAAGGCCAGTCGCATCGCGTTGCCGGGGTGCTCTCCGCCGGCGGTCCGGAAGATGACCAGATCGTGGCGCCGCTTCCCGTCGCTCAGCAAATTCTTGGCAAGCCCGGCGCGGTTCGCCGAGTGCTGGTGAGTGCACTGACCAAACCGGAAGACGCCCTGGCGCGCCGCGATCCCAAGACCATGACACCCGAGATGTACGATCGCTGGTACTGCTCGCCGTATGTGCAATCCATCGCCTACCAGTTGGCGGAAGCCATCCCGCACTCCCATGCCGAACAGATCCGGCAGGTGGCGCAGAACGAGGGTACCGTGCTGTCGCGGATCAAGGGCCTGATGCTCTTGATCACGTTAGCAGCGCTGCTGGCGTCGGCCCTGGCGGTTTCGGCAGCGATGGCCACCGCGATTTTTGAACGCCGCAACGAAGTCGGACTTATGAAAGCGTTGGGCGCGGGAAACTTGTCGGTGGCGACTCTGTTCTTTGTCGAAGCGTTACTGCTGGCTGTGATCGGCGGCACCATCGGTTTCAGCGGTGGAGCATGGCTGGCCCATCAGATTGGGCGATCGATTTTCGATTCTGAAATCTCCATTCAACCGGTGCTGTTCCCCGTGATCCTGGCCATCGCGATTATCGTAACTTTCGCCGGAAGCGCGGCAGCCATTCGCCGGGCGGTCAAGTTCGATCCGGTGTACGCCCTGCGAGGTGAGGCGTGAGCTCAACTTCGAACTCGGCTCTGCTTCAACGCCGCAGGCAAGCGCCGCACACTTCCATGTTTCTGCGGATGCTGATGCGTGCCGCCGCGCTGCGCCGCGGACGGGCGCTGTCGGCGCTGCTGGCCATGATCGTGGCGGCGGCCGTGGCCACCGCGATGTTGAACCTTTACGTGGATGTTCAGGCCAAATTGCGCAAAGAGTTTCGCAACTACGGCGCGAACGTCGTCGTGGTCGCAAAAGACCAGGCAAGCCTTCCCGTGGGCGCTCTTGCGACGGTTCAAAAGGCCCTGGCAGGGCGCGGGCTGGCTGTGCCATTCGCTTACGCGGTCGCGCGCACGAGCGACGGCCAGTCGGTGGTCGTAGCGGGCACTGATTTCAACCAGGTGCAGAAACTCAACCAGTGGTGGGCAGTCAGCGCATGGCCGAAGGCTGCGAACGAAGCCTTGGTGGGCCGCCGCGCTGCCGGGGTTCTCGGTGGTGTGAAGGCGTTCGATCTGACTCTTCAGGGCCGCGACCTGCACCTGATCCCTTCGGGCACTCTGCAGACTGGATCGGCGGAAGACAGCCGTGTGTATATTTCTCTGAACGAATTCGAAGCGTGGGCCCATGTTTCGCCGTCCACCATCGAAATTGCCGCATCCGGCACCCCGGCAGAAGTGGACGTCTTGGTCGGTCAGTTGAAACAGACTCTGCCGGACGTTGAGGTCCGCCCGGTTCGGCAGATCATGGAGGGCGAGGCTCGCGTATTGGGAAAGACCCGCGCAACTCTGTTTGCCGCGGCGATTCTAATCATCCTGACCACGGCGCTTTGCGTGCTCTCGACGCTCATTGGGTGGGTGTTCGACCGTCGCCGCGATTTCGCGATTATGAAAGCCCTAGGGGCTTCCGAACGGCTGATCAGCGGATTCTTTGCCGCCGAAGCCGCAGCTCTCGGCGCCGTAGGGGCCGTTTTGGGCTTTGCCCTGGGCGTAGGCATCGCAGCCTGGATTGGACGCATAAACTTCAATGCTCCCGTGATTCCGCGCTTCAGCATCCTTCCGGCAATTTTCGTCGGAAGTGTTGCGGTTGCGCTGCTGGCGTCGCTATTGCCGATTTCGCTGCTACGCCGGGTAGAACCCGCCATGATCTTGAGAGGGGAATGAGATGATCAAGCTGAAACAGGTCAGCCGGTTGTATCCCGCCAAAGCGGAACAGAACGGCGGCGTCATTCGCGCCCTCGACAACTTTACGCTGACCGTAGATCCCGGCGAATGGGTAGCCATCATGGGCCCTTCGGGGTCGGGAAAGTCTACCCTGGTGAACCTGATTGGCTGCCTCGACCGGCCCAGCAGCGGCGAGATCTGGCTCGACGGCGAAAACGTAGCAGATATCTCCGCTGCGGAACTGAACCGCGTGCGCGCCGAGAAAATCGGCTTCGTGTTTCAGCAGTTCCATCTGATTCCCTATCTGACCTCGGTAGAGAACGTCATGCTCGCTCAGTATTTCCACAGCATGACAGACGAGCGAGAGGCAGTGGAGGCTCTGGAGCGCGTGGGCCTGAAAGAGCGCGCGCACCACTTGCCCTCCCAGCTCTCCGGAGGCGAGCAGCAGCGGGTTTGCATCGCTCGCGCCCTCATCAACGATCCCAAAATCGTGCTCGCGGACGAACCTACCGGGAATCTCGACGCACAAAACGAAGAAATCGTCCTGCGCCTGCTTCGTGAGTTACACCAGCAAGGACGCACAATCGTGATGGTTACCCACGATCCCGTTGTGGCTCGTCTCGCCGATCGCCGTATTGAGTTGCACCATGGCAAAATCGCCGCCCAGGAGGTCTTCTCCATGGCCGACGAGGAGCAGCTCGACGAAATCCTCGAAGAGCTTTGGGTCATGGAAGAGCATGGCGAATCCGCCGAGATTGGGCGCATGGAAGTGCACGGCGCATTGCCGGTCAGCATTGCGGTGGAGAAGATGATCGATCTCGACCTGGTCATCACCGCGCCCCATCCTGCCGAACCGCATGACCACAAACCGTTCGTGAATCCCTGCCATGATGCGCTCAAGCCGGACGGCGTTTCGGTCGGAGACGGCACCACCGTCGTGCAACTCACGACCAAGGGCCGCCAGAAGGCGGCGGACATCATCCGGCGGCACCGCCTGGCAGAGCGCCTCTTCACCGACAGCCTCGCCTTGGATAGCGAAACCGAAATCGAGCAGCAAGCCTGCAAGTTCGAGCACATCCTTTCCCAAGGCGCTACCGAGAAGATCTGCACGTTCCTGGGACACCCTCGGACCTGCCCGCACGGCGCCCCCATCCCGCCGGGTCCGTGCTGCGAAAACACGGCAAAAGGCGAAGTTCACGCCATCGCCGGCTCTCGCAAGCTGTAACGGCGGCGCCCATTCGTCCCTATTCCCTAAACCCTCAACTCGCATTACTATGGCTCGCTCGCTGAGGGGGAGCCCATGGTTTGCGGATACTGCGGCGCACAAATATCGGATCAGCATTCGACCTTCTGTCCGCGTTGCGGCAGGTCGCTGGAAGCTCCCCACCCCTCTTCGGTTTCCCCTACCCAGGTCCTGCCTTCGGACAACCTTCGCGGAGTCTCGGGATGGCTTCTTGTGCTCTGCATTGCGCTGACCATCGGCATCCCGCTGCTGACTGCGTATAACTGGTCCAAGCTGTTCGGCATCGGCGTAAGTCCGTTCCCGTGGTTCTCTCTGGGCGTCAGCGTGGTGATGGCCGGCTTCAGTTTTATTGCCGGGCTGTTTCTCTGGACAGTGCGGCCGAATGCAGTGCCGATCGCAAAAGCATACTTTGTGGCTGAAATGGCGCTCCCCATCGTCTTCGGTGGCAGGTTGCTGATCGAGGTGGCTTCGACACGGATCGAAATGTCTGGGTGGACCATCTTCGCTGCGTTCATTCGGCCCATTCTCATGGCGGTGACGGGATATCTCTACCTGGTTCGTTCCAGGCGAGTTCGGGCCACCTATGCCAAGGCCGCAGCGGCAAACGCGTGATTCGCTTCCGGTATGATGGAATCTGCCCCGCTCATGCCTTCACGTCCTGTCATTGGAGTTTTTGATTCTGGTTTTGGGGGACTCACCGTTCTCAAGGAACTAGTCCATCTCATACCCGAGGCCGACTACCTCTACTTCGGCGATACCGCGCGCCTGCCATATGGATCCAAGTCAGCGGAGACTGTCAGCCGCTACGCCGTGGGCGCGACTCAGTATCTCGAGCAACACGGCGCCGAGATGCTGGTCGTCGCTTGCAACACAGCTACGGCCCTCGCGTTGGACCAGGTGCAGCAGGCATCGAAGGTTCCGGTTGTGGGCGTTGTTGAGCCTGGAGCTGAACGCGCCGCGGCCGCGACTCAAAATCGAAAAGTGGTCGTGATTGGGACCGAAGCGACCATCAGCAGCCACGCCTATCTGAAAGCCCTGCATGCGCGTCAGATCGAGGCGCACGAAAAGGCTTGTCCACTTCTGGTGCCCTTGGTTGAGGAAGGTTGGGTTGAGCATCCGGTCACCGAACAGGTTGCCCGTATTTATTTACAGGAAGCCTTCGGCGATGGATTCGGCTCCGCCGACGTTCTGGTCCTCGGCTGCACCCACTACCCGTTGATCAAGCCGCTGTTACGCCGCGTTGCGCCCGAGCACGTCACCATCGTGGATTCTGCCGAGTCCACCGCCCACGTCGTCTGCCGGAAGTTAGAACGCGAACCGTTGCAAACGCCTCAAATCCCTGAACGCCGCCATCATCCCCGGATCAGGTTTTTCGCCACCGATTCCGTGGCAAAGTTCAAGCGTATGGGCCCGCAGTTCCTCGGGCACGCCATCGAAAATGTGGAGCATGTAGATCTGAAAGAGTGAAAACCAGGGATGGCCGAGAACTCTGGAGCAATCTGCAGCGACATATCTTGCGACCTCGGCAGCATCCCTCAAAACAAAAGCGGCCGCGCGCGGCGGCCGCCTCATATCCAAGTTCAGAAAAACTAGTACAGCCGGAAGCTCACTTCCACGTTGATCGCCACCGCCACTGGCTTTCCATCTTTCAACGCCGGATCGAAGCGCCAGTTCTTCACCGCCTCAATCGCCTTTTCATCCAGTCCCATTCCAAGCTGGCGGGCTACGCGAATGTCGCGCGGCTTGCCATCGGGACCAACCACCAGCATGAGCACGCAAACGCCTTGGTACTTCGCTTTGCGGGCTTCTTCTGAATATTCCGGATCAGGCGTCGCAATCGCGCGCGGAGCCGATACGCCTCCGCCCACGCGGAACACACCGCCGCCAATGCCACCTCCACGACCGGGGCCGACGCCGGGGCCTTCGCCGCTGCCCACGCCGCCGCCATTGCCCGATCCAATACCCCCGCCCGAGCCCGTTCCATTCGAAGGCGGACCGGAGGGCAGGTGCGACATCGGGTCGCCCAGGTTCGGAAGGTTATTCGAAGCCAACTTGATCTGAGGCGGTACAACCACGGTCGGTTCTACCGCGAGCTTGGGATTGTCGTTGCGAACCACCATCGCCGGAGGCGTGATCTGCTCCATGGAGGTCTTCGGCAGTTTGCCTTTGGGAGCCTGCAGTTTGTCGCGATCTCCGCCGCCGCCACCGCCGCCAACCTGCGTCTTGGACGGAGGCAGCGGAGGAATGTCTTCCGACGGCGCAATGAGAGTCACGGTCTCCCGCGGTTTGGTGACCTGTTGTACCACTCGTCCCGCAAGGATCGTTCCCCCGATAATAAGTCCCAGCAAAATGACGTGCACAACGGTCGATCCGACCACGCCATTTTTCTTGTAATCGTAGAAGCCCCAGATATCTTTTACTGGAACCGGCTTCGAGGTGAGCACCAGTGGCGGCTGCTTCTTGGGAAAGAAGAAGTCGTTCACATTGCGAACCAGCGACTTCAACAATCCTTCGTCGAAAGTCTCTTTGGGCAGCAGCAGGTGCAGTTCGGGTTCGGGTGCGGTAGCGGCGCGAGGTGTGGTGTCAAGCATTGCCATATGTTCAACCCGAGGTGTTTTCTCTGGTGGAAGCCAGAAAAACACAGGTCCTTCCCTAAACTGATGAGCATCTATCGTGCCAAGTTGCTTGATTCGGCGCGATACCGAACTGAATTCCCCACGACCAACCCGCTGTGAATAAGCAAGTTGGCTTATTCAGTTCTCCACGTTAGATGCCTACGCTCAGAAAACGTAAGCTTTGCAAAAATTGTACACGTTTTTTGCGCATTATCGAGAGTAGCTTTCGGGTAACAGGCCACCACCTTGGTGCCATGCCTCAAGCAATGGACGTTCCATTCACCTCTCCCTATAATGTAAAGAAATCAACATTTTGGGAGATCCACCCGCGTGCCGTTCGAGCTGAAATCCACGATCAATCTGCCCCGGACCGACTTCCCCATGAAGGCCAACCTGCCCCAGAACGAGCCCAAGGCACTGGCGAAGTGGGAGCAGATGAAGATTTACGACCGCATTCGCAGGGCGCGCGCCGGTCATCCCACGTGGATCCTGCACGACGGACCGCCCTATGCCAATGGCCCCATCCATCTCGGCCACGCTCTGAACAAGTGCCTCAAAGACTTCATTGTGAAGTCCCGCACCATGGCAGGGTTTGACTCACCCTACGTACCCGGCTGGGATTGCCACGGATTGCCTATCGAGATCAAGGTCGATCAGATGCTGGGTGGCAAGAAACTGCAGATGCAGCCCATGGAGGTCCGCCGCGAATGCCGCAAGTACGCGGAAAAATTCATCAATCTGCAGCGTGAACAATTCAAGCGCATCGGCGTCTTCGGCCGCTTCGATAACCCGTATTCGACCATGACCCCGCGGTACGAATCGGTCGTGCTGAAGATTTTTTACGCATTCCTGGAGAAAAATTTCGTCTATAAAGGCCTGCGCTCGGTTTATTGGTGCATCCACGATCGCACCGCTTTGGCCGAAGCCGAGGTCGAATATGAGATGCACACCAGCCCTACCGTCTGGGTGAAGTATGCTCTCGCGGACGACCCTGCCAGGCTTGACCCGGCACTCAAGGGCAAGCAGGTTTCAACTGTGATCTGGACGACCACGCCGTGGACGTTGCCTGCTTCCATGGCGGTTGCATTTCATCCCGAGGCGGAATATGTGGCGCTCGACGCCGGATCCGACGTCTACCTCGTCGCGGAAAAACTGGCCTCCGATTTCAGTTCCAAGGTCGATCTCAGTTCCCCGCCGGTGCTGGCGCGTTTCTCCGGAAGCAGGCTGGAAAGTTTGCGCTTCAGGCATCCGTTCCTCGATCGCAACGTCCTCGGTGTTCTGGCCGAGTACGTGACCATGGACCAGGGCACAGGAGTTGTCCACACCGCTCCGGCCCATGGCGCTGAGGACTTCGTCACCGGTGTCAAGTACAAGCTGGACGTCAACTGTAACGTGGATGCTGCCGGCCGTCTGCAGAACGGCTTGCCCGAGTACAACGGCCTGAAGGTCTTTGACGCAAACGAACCTATCGTTGAGTTGTTACGAAAACGTGGCGCTCTACTGCACTCGGAAAAAGTTCAGCACTCCTATCCGCACTGCTGGCGCTGCCACAACCCCGTTATTTTTCGCGCGACCGAGCAGTGGTTCATCTCCATGGAGACGCCGATGCAGGGCGGTACCCTGCGCAGCCGCACTCTGGAAGAGATCAAGAAGGTGAAGTGGGACCCCGCCTGGGGTGAGGAACGCATCTCCAACATGATCGCCACCAGGCCCGACTGGTGCATCTCTCGCCAGCGGATCTGGGGTGTGCCGATTGCCGTTTTCCTCTGCGACGGCTGCAACAAGCCACTGAACAGTCCCCAGGTGAACCGGTCTGTCATTGACCTGTTCGCGCGGTCCGGTTCGGATGCCTGGTACACCGCCGAGGCGGACCAGTTGCTTCCAGGAGGAACGACCTGCCCGCATTGCAATGCCACCAGCTTCCGCAAGGAAACCGACATTATCGACGTCTGGTTTGAGTCCGGTTCGAGCCACGCCGCCGTTCTCGGTCGCGAACCAAATCTGCCCTGGCCCGCCGATCTCTACCTGGAAGGCGGCGACCAGTATCGCGGCTGGTTTCATTCTTCTCTGCTCTGCGCGATGGGCGTCGAAGGCGCGGCGCCCTACCGGATGGTTTCGACCAACGGGTGGACTCTCGACGAGCAGGGCCGCGCGCAGTCCAAGTCTCTTGGCAATGTTGTCGATCCTGTAGACATCGCGAACCGGCTCGGCGGAGAGATCGTCCGCCTGTGGGTCGCTTCCGTAGACTTTCGCGAGGATGTGACCTGCTCAGAACATTTGATGCAGCGGGTTGCCGACAACTATAAGAAACTGCGCAATACCTTCCGCTACATCCTTGGCAACCTCAGCGATTTTGATCCCGCCCGCGACGCGGTTCCGTTCGAGCAGTTGCTCGAACTCGATCAATACATGCTTCGGCAGACAGTCGAGATGGCGGCGGACGTAGTGCGCTGGTACGACGAACTCGAGTTCCACAAGATCTACCACCGCATCAACCACTTTGCCGTAGTCGAGTTGAGCGCGTTTTACTTCGACGTGCTCAAAGACCGCCTCTACACATCGGCCAAGCGCTCTCTGCCGCGGCGGGCGGCGCAAACCGCTATTTGGCGCATCGGGGAGGCCATCGTGCGCCTGCTTGCTCCGATCATGAGCTTCACCATGGAGGAGGTCTGGAGCTACCTCCCGCCGGTTCCCGACCGCCCAGAAAGCGTGCACATTGCCCGTTTCCCCGGCGCTCTTGATGTATTGGGTCCGGATGTTCCGCTCGCCAACACCGTCCAGGCTGAAGACTGGACCGTGTTGCGGACCGTTCGTGACGACGTCCTGCGAGCGCTGGAGGAAGCCCGCAACCAGAAGTTGATCGGAACCGGGCTGGAGGCGCTGGTTACACTCAAAGCCTCGGAAAAAATGTACTCCATTCTCGAGCGCTACCGCGAGCAGCTTCGCTATTTGTTCATCGTCTCGGCGGTCGAGTTGGAAAACAGCGGTGGCGGTAACGGAAGCGGACCGGTCAGCGTCCAAGTGAGCAGGGCTCCCGGCCAGAAGTGTGAACGTTGCTGGAACTATTCGGCCCGGGTCGGCGAAGATCCCGAGTACCCGACGGTTTGCGAACGTTGCAGCGCCGTATTGAAGTAACTCGAAGCCGAAACGGCCTCTGAGGAATCTAAGTAGTCATACGCGCAATGAGTAATCTTCATGCCATGCGGAAGTACCACTTCCTGATCGCGCTGACCGTACTAGTCCTCGATCGCGTCGCAAAATGGGCGGTGGCGCAGAACATCCCTTTACACGACAGCTTCCAGGTGATCCCTGATTTTTTTCGCATTACTCATGTGGAAAATCGTGGCGCCGCTTTCGGCCTGTTCGCCGACTCTCCTTCGGAATGGAAGATTGCCGTGCTGGTACTCTTTTCGGTGGTGGCGCTGGTGATCGTCTCTGCCCTGCTCTGGCGAAACAGCCACTCCATGAATACGACCGGGATTGGATTGTCGCTGATTCTGGGGGGCGCGATTGGAAACTTATGGGACCGACTGCTCAGCGGCCGGGTCGTCGACTTCCTGCTCTTCTATGTTGGTTCCTACCAATGGCCTGCCTTCAACGTAGCTGACAGCGCGATCGTAGTTGGTGCCGGGCTGCTCGTGTTCGAGATCTTATTCGCCAAGCCTCCCGCGCAAGAAAAATCCGCGTGAAAAAGGCACAGAGGTCGTCACCTCTGTGCCATAACAACTGTGAAGCGAGCGCTGATCCTACGCCGTTTTCCTTTGCGCCTGCTGCGCCATCTGCGCGAAAAAGTCGTTGGCCCGCTTGTCCATTTCAGTGGGAGAGAGTTCTTCCTTGTGGGTCGCAATTCCCCACTGATGACCAAACGGGTCAGTAAAGACCCCGTAACGATCCCCCCAGAACATATCCGCGACCGGCATATTCACTTTGCCGCCCGCATCAATGGCTCTGGTGAACGAGGTATCTACATCCTCGACGTACAGGTTCAGGGTGCCGGTGGTGCCGCCCAGACTTTGCGGTGCGCGCGACATGCCCCGTTCCGGGAACTCGTCGGTCAGAAAAATAATGGAATCGCCGATCTGCAACTCCGCATGCATAATCTTGCCGTCCGGGCTGGGCATGCGCATAAGCTCCTTCGCGCCCAGCGCTTTCTTGTAGTACTCGATCGCTTCGGCTGCGCCTCGAACGGTCAGACTCGGGGTAACGGTATGAAAACCTTGTGGAATCGGTCTCACGGTGCCTGTCATATCAGTTCTTCTCCTTTCAGCTGGCTTATTCCCTGTGCAAATTGCGTAGGCGAATATTCTATGCAGTTGAGGGCGGTGAAAAAATTAAAAGTTGTAAAAAGGCAGCGTAGATGTCGGGAAGGAGCGTGGCAGGGTCAAAACATAACACTCAGGGAGCGACCTGATTACAGCGGGGCGCCGTACAACTGCCGATATACAGAGGCGTTGCGCAGTATGGCCTGCACGTATTCGCGGGTTTCGGTAAATGGAATCGATTCAACGAACTCTTGCGCGTCGCGATACTTGGCTTGTCCCAGCCAGTCCTCGACCCGGTCGGAACCTGCGTTGTAGGCCGCGAGCGCATATTCAAATGTCCCGAACTTGTCCACCATGCTGCGGAAATACCGGGTGCCCAATTGAAGATTGATTCCCGGCGTAAACAGTTGGGTAGTAGAGAAGTGCTTTAGCTTTTCCTGCTTGGCGACTCCCTTTCCAACTTTTGGCAGCAACTGCATGAGGCCCACGGCATTCGCCCGGGAGACCGCATTAGGGTTGAACTCCGACTCCTGTCGAATTAACGACGCGACCAGGTAAGGATCCAATGCATTATCGGATGAATAGCGCTTGAGGTCCGTCCAGTAGGGCTTCGGAAAAAGCGCTTCCCAGTAAGCACGAGGCAGGCTGGGAATATCGAGCGCAAAATAGTTGGGCACGGCGCGCTTCAGGACTTCGACGGCCATGTCATAGCGCCCGGCTTCCTGGTACATGCGCGCTGTCTCTGCCGGCAGCCAGCTGCCTTTCTCTTCTTCCGCGGCGGCCCGCAGTTCTTTGACCGCAAAATCCAATAGAGCTCCGTTTTCCAGCAGGCGCGCCTTCTGGACCCGCAAGTTGTCGGCTGGCGCGGCCTCTTCGGTGTATTTGTTGGTGCTGCTGATGGCGGGAAGCCGCTCTAGTAACGCATACTGCGGAAGTTCAGACGCGGCATCCACCTTCAGCTTTGCCAGCCGCTGTCGCGCCAGTTCGCCGTAGTAGTAATTTCGAAATCTTTGCGACAGTCTCACGTAAAATGCCCGCGCCATCGCGAGATCGTTGTCCTCTTCCGCTAGGCGCGCGCGCCAGTAGATGGCCGCCGGAATTTCCGCGGATGAGGGGTACAGTGCAATCTGCTGCTCGAATGCCGCCTTTGCTTGATCGTTTCGGCCTTGTCGCAGACTTAGCCATGCTACTTTCCAGTGCGCGTATGAAGCGCGGCTGCCGGTAGGAAAGCGTTGCTGCAGTTCGCGGTAGGCGTCGATGGCACGGTCATAATCCTTGCGGAGCAGGTAGATGTTTCCCGCCGCCAGCAGTTCCTGCTCGAGGAAGGAACTGTTGGGCCCCGCTTCCCGCAACTGCCCCAGGATTTGCAGAAAGCCGTCATCATCGTTGGCGGCACGCGCGATCTCGCCGAGATTGAAAAGCCGCTCCGCATTCACCTCAGGCGTGGTGGAGGGAATCGATTCGACGACCTGCTTGGCCTCTTTGTTTTTTCCCGCTTTCCGCAGAGCTGACGCCAACGCAAGCTGCACACCTACACGGTCATTTGGGGTTGAGCGGTCCGCCAGTTCCCGGTATGCAGCGGCGGCGTCGCTGTATCGTTTTCCCTTCATCAGCAGATCGGCCCGGGCTCTGAGTTGATCGACGCTGGCTTGTGACAGTCCCGAAACTTTGTTCAGTTCAGCTTCGGCCTGTGTCGCTTCTCCGCTCAAGGGCATAGTGAAATAGAGATTGCGATAAATCTCAGTCGCTTTCCCCATCTGGCCGGCGGCGGCGTACGCCCGCCCCAGTGCCAGCTCAAGATCGGAGCGAATCGGTTCGCGATCTTTTTCCAGGATTGGAATTGCCTCTGCCGCACGCCCCTCGGCCAACAGGGCGTTCGCATACAAAATGTCCGCATCGCGGAGCAATAGAGATTCTGGATAACTCTTTTCGAATTCGCTCAAGCCGGCGATTGCCTCGGCCGTACGTCCGGTCTGAAAGTATGAATTCGCCAGGTAATAGCTGACGTAATCTCCAAGATCGCCGGCCAGCGGCTTGGCATGGTTCAAAGGATCGATTGCTTTGGCGTAGTCACGATCCACAACGTGGGCATAGCCCACAACCAGCCATGCCAGCGCCCCCGCATCCTCCTTCGAATGGCGGCGGGCGTACGCTTCCACTCCGGCGTAAGCAGCGGGAGTGCGGTCTTGCAGAAGTTGTCGAGCCATCGGCTTCAGCGTGCTCGAAGCCACAAAGGCCTGACGCATTCGTCGCAGCCGTGGCGACGCTCTTTTGGACTTTTTCTTTGTGCTCTTGACTGCTTTCCTGGAAGTTGCCTTCTTAGAAGCGCTGGACGAGGAAGTCTGAGCAAAAACCGAAGGGGGCGCTGCAAAATGCGTGCCGCAGCCGACTGCGAGCCACATGACCAGGGCTAAGTTCCAACGCTGAAAAACCACTCTGCTCATTATCGCCGAAAATTCGCGCCCATGATTGAACTGTCGTCTTCTGCCAGGCTTCTCACCAGTTCACCGTTGAAGTAATCGGCACTGCCTGCAACCGTGTTCCCGTAGCGCTTCTGGTAGGTGGCCCGGCTCTTGTCAATGTCTTCTTTCAGGCGGTCATAAAGGTCTTTGTTCTTGCGGCCTTCGGTGACCTTCACCTGGTTGTAAAGCTTGATCTCGTCCACCAGCAAGCGGGCGAAACGCTGAGCTTTGCGATGAATATCGGCATCCTCGGCCGACATCGCAGGCGCGCCGCTTGCCGCCACCGCCTCGACGGGAACCGCTTCTGCCGCCGGGGCCGGCTCAGACTCCATCGCGGGCGCGGTTTGCGTTGCCGCATGGCTCGGCGCATGTCCCGCAAACGGATCCGAAAACGAACTTACCGTCTGTACCGGAGGCGTTGCCTCGCGTTCTGTTGCCGCCTCCGCCACGCTTTCCTTCTGCGCTGCCTTCCGTAGAGATGCCACCTCGAGCCATGCCCCGGCTGCCGCTACCAGTAACTCCAGGGCTTCTGCGTCCAAGGTCGCACCGCCCACTCCGGCATCGGCGTAGACGAGCGCTGCCACTTTGTCTTTCAATAAAAGCGGAACCAGTAGAACCTGGCCATCGGAGGGCGCGCCAAAACGTGAAATAAACGCTCCGTCCATCTCCTCCGCTTTGCCACGAAAGGCCATCCGCGACTGCAAGGCGCGGGAAGCAACTCCGCTGTGCACATCCAGAGAAAAATCCTTCACGTCGTCGTTGCCGAAGGCTCGTCCCTGCCATCCCGTTGCGGCGCCCGCCTTGACGACGAAGAGCGCTGCTCGCCCGCTATATCGTACGGTGTTGTCCAACAGCGCGCGCAAGATCTCCCGCTGCGTAGTTCCGGCGTGGATCGCGGAAATTGCCTTCAGCAGATCGGCCGAGCCGCCACTGTCGCCGGCCTTCGCGGAAACATCGGTGCTGCCCAGTTGCCGTTCCAGTTCCCCGGACAGTCTCCGCACGATACTTTCGCGCAGTTGGGGAATGTGGCTTTCCAGTGCCTCAGTGACCAGCTTCTCGACGAGTTGCTCAATTCCGGTTTTCTCTGCCATGCTTATCCGATCACAACTTGCCCACATCGCTTCGGAAGGTTGGATGTACTGGTAAACTGTGATTATATGGCACTTGTGGCCGTTTGCGGGTCACCAGAGGACGTGTTCTACCGCTGCGCGCCGTCAACTTGCGAATGTAACGCAAACCAGGCGAGGCGGGATACGTCAAAACAGTTTCCTGGTTCGCTGGTTACCAAGTAAAATAACAGTTTCGCCTAACGCGTAATCGTGAAAATTGTTGCATCTGGAAGGAAATGAGTCCCATCCAACAGAGAGTAGGTGAGCCCGTCAGTGACGAACTGGCGCTGGTTCAGGCGGCCAAGGGCGGCGACGTCGGCGCATTTGAAGAACTGGTCAAACGCTACGACCGGAACGTATTTCGTATCGCGCAGCACATTACTCAGAACCGCGAAGACGCGGAAGATGTGGTGCAGGATGCGTTCCTCAAGGCCTACGGCAATCTGCACCAATTCCAGGGCCAGTCCAAGTTTTATACCTGGCTGGTTCGTATCGCGGTCAACGAAGCGCTGATGAAGTTGCGGCGTCGTCGGCCCGAGCGCATGGTGTCACTCGACGAAGATGTCAAGACGGAAGAAGATTCGCTTCCGCGAGAAGTAGCGGACTGGTCTCCGAACCCGGAACAGCAGTATAACCAGGCCGAGTTACGAGAGATCTTGACTCGCACGATCCAGGGCCTTCCCCCG